>Ga0222646_100146_pt1 | contig 23282 bp, 25 predicted proteins | sample AntAcemetagen293_FD_179819 | JGI IMG/M metagenome (GOLD analysis project Ga0222646, IMG submission 179819) | Saline water microbial communities from Ace Lake, Antarctica - #293 | ecosystem: Environmental > Aquatic > Non-marine Saline and Alkaline > Saline | place: Antarctica: Ace Lake | collected... | reverse complement strand
GTTGGGTTTTATTAGTTCTGCTTGCAACTAAGAGCGCAGAGCCGTTTGCAGAACTAGAGCCTTTGGGTAGGACGGGAAAGCGGAGCCGGCTCGCCGGCAATTTCCGACTAAGGCCAAGAGCTAGAATCTAAATAGTCGCGAGCGTAGTTCAATGGTAGAACTCCAGCTTCCCAAGCTGGTGGTGCGGGTTCGATTCCCGTCGCTCGCTCCAAATACTTGCTATTCGCATAAGAAGCCTGTTTTTTACGGGGCTATCCTCTTTTTACAGGGGACTTTAGTGCCCAGTAAATCAGGGGCAATTGAAGAGGTAACCGCAACCAGGCAATTACTGCAGTTACTATTTCGGCATTATTGGTGGCTTCGATTGCTACCCACCAGTTCGCCGGCCATACAGCCAGAAGCACGAGGCTTGTGAAAATCGGTGCCCAGCGCAATTTTGCAATTAGACCGATAGCGGCCAGTAGTTCAGCGATGCCGGATAGATACACCAACACCAAAGGGTAGGGCGTCCAATCCGGTAGCAGCGGCATGAACTGGGCCGGTGCAATCAGGTGGAAAGTGCCGGAAACCAAAAAGGCGCCGATGACGACCTTGGAGCCAACCTGATTCAGTGTTTGGCGAGCCATAGCACCAGAGCATCCAAGGTTTTTCTTGGTAATACATAAAAGGCAAGCTTCAGTGCGACCACGTCCCAACTGCCGGGGTAGTGGGCCCTTGGTCTCTTGGCGGTTGCAGCGCGATGAAGCTTGCTTATAACGGCCTTTGGACCAGGAGAAACTCGATATAGACCCCCGAGCCATTTGTTTAGCCCGCGCATTACTCCGTCGTAGTCGTTTATCGATCTTGACTTGTCTAAAGTTTCGAAAGCCAAAGCGCCAAATCCTGTTTTAGAAGTTCCTGGCTCAACCGTTGAGACCTTAATCCCTAAGTGGCGCACCTCTTGACGCAGAGCATTGGTCATGGCTCTGACTGCATGCTTGGTTCCGGAATACCAACCGAGTCCAACAAGAGAAACATGCGCTACAACAGAAGTTGTTGAGATGATTCGGCCGGAACCCTGTTTCCGCATTTGCGGCAGCACTGCTTTCACAAAGCGCTCAACCCCAAATACATTTACGTCGAAAATCGCTCGGACCTGTTCGCTGGTGGTTTCTTCGACAGACGAAAAAGTGCCGTAACCGGCATTTGCAACCAAGACGTCAATACGACCCTGTTCCTTGATTACCTTTTTAACCCCGGCAGCAACCTGGCTGTCACTAGTGACATTCACTTTTAGAGGGTGTGCTCCAATAGATTTCAGCAGAGCCAGACCGTCGGGAGAAATGTCTGCACCGTAGACAATCCAGTCTTCGCTCAACAGCTTTTTAGCCAGGCCAAGGCCGAAGCCGGATCCTGCGCCAGTGATGATAGCAACGTTGCTCATGTCTACAATTTTACTAAGCGGGGCCGATAATTGGTGCTCCAAGGTCGGTGGAAAAACGAAGAGCGGCACCAGAAACCATCTGACCGAGCGGATCAAACTGATTGCCTATTCGCTCCTTCGGGACACCAGTGCTTATCGCCGCCACAATCATGTTGCTTGAGTCCCTGACCGGAGCCGCTGCATCAACGATTCCAGGTTGAAACTCGCCATCGCTTATCGCGTAGCCAAGATCCCTTACTCCCTGCAGTATTTTTAGGAACGCCTTAAGGTTCTTGGCCGGTAACTGCCGCTTTACTTTGCGGTTGATTGGCTCAAGGGGTTTTGTGAAGGCGGTTTGGAGCGCTGGCAGTGGATCATCCTGAGCGTGCTCCATCCACCAAAGCTCTATTTCCTCGTCACTGAGACCTGCCAACATAACGCGGCCGGATGCAGTGCTCCCGGCCGCACTCACGATGCCGTCCCAACCGGAGCGACGAAGTGCTTGGGCGGCAACAACTGTCTTCGTAGTTAATACTCGACCCCCACGCAATACGTTCAGGTGCGCAGTTTCTTGGGTCTGGGCAACCAACTCAAACAGCCTCGGTTCTGACAGAAGCGCTAGGTGAGCTTCTTTTGTGCGCATTGCCATCGAGTAAAGCCTTGGACCAAGTGAGTAACGCAGAGTTTTATCATCACGATCAACCAGACCGCTTGACGCGAGTGTTTTTAAGACCCTAGAAATTTGACCCTTGTCGCGCTCTGTCAGTTCTGCGACTCGGTTGACGCCCAGACCGCCGTTGGTAAAAGCCTCGGCAAAAGAGAGGACCTCAAGGACCTCAAGGTCCCTGGCTAAGCCCGATGTGTGGGTTCTCATTCCTTCAATTTACACGCTAGTTGACGCATGCACAACACTGTTCGACTAGGCCAATTGGCTTGTCTAGCCTTAGGGGAAACCTACTGAGGAGAAATTATGCAAAAAAGCAAGACATTCTCAATGTTGGCAATTGGCGCCACAGCGGCCCTAGTGCTTGCAGGCTGTGCAGCAGCCGAGACAGAGACAGAGACAGAGACCACAGCCGGAACCGAGGCTGCAACTTCAATAATCGGTGCTTATGACCTATCCGGCATTGAAATTGCAGTCGGCTCGAAGGATTTCGACGAGCAGTTGATTCTTGGAGAAATGCTGGTTGCAGCTTTTGAAGAAGCTGGTGCAACAGTCGACGACAAGGTAAACCTTGGTGGAACTAGCGTTGCTCGTGCAGCACTTGAGTCCGGCGATATCGACATTTACATGGAGTACAACGGAACCGGTTGGGCTGTCCACTTGGGCCAAGATGACCCAAGCTTTGACCCAGAAGTCCTAACGCCTGGTGTTGCAGCTCTAGACCTTGCCGAGAATGGCATTGTTTGGGTTGGACGTTCACCGTTCAACAACACTTACGGATTCGCATCCAGCCCAGCAGTAACTGAGGCAAATGGTGGGGCATTCACATTGACCACCATGATGGAGTACACACAGGCAAACCCAGATGCAATTGTTTGCATGGAGTCTGAATTCCCATCCCGTCCAGACGGACTGATTTTGACCGAGAACCACTCAGGGATCACTTTGCCTGACAGCCAGCAGCGGATTCTTGACACTGGAATCATCTACACCGAGACACAGGCCAATAACTGTGACTTTGGCGAGGTTTACACGACTGACGGTCGCATCCCGGCCCTAGGCTTGACTCTTGTAGAAGATCCAGGCGTCAACATTCTCTACAACGTTTCCGGAACCATGGGCCAGGACAAGTACAACGAAGCACCAGATGCTTTTGATGCAATCATCAAGGCAATCCTTGCTCCGTTGACTAACGTCAGAATGGCAGAGCTAAACGGCTATGTCTCGGCTGAAGGTCAGGACGCAGGCGTTGTAGCCAGGGAATACCTGGTTTCTGAAGGCCTGATCGACTAAAGAACCCTGTGGACTTTCTATTAAGACTGATTGACTTCGCGCTTTCTCGACAAGAGCAAGTTTTAGAAGGTCTAGCTCAACACACCTGGTACGTGATTACGGTGCTGGTGACGGCTGGCTTATTTGCCATCGTCACCGGTGTCGTAACCAGGCGCAATCTTCTTGCCAAGGAGCTGGCGTTGGCGATTGCTTCGGTCTTCTTGACCATTCCATCGCTTGCACTGTTTGTAATCTTCATTCCACTGGTTGGACTTGGCTTCGCACCATCCTTCATCGCGCTGTTCCTCTACTCGCTGTTGCCTATCTTGCGTAACACGATTACCGGGCTTGACGGCATTGACCCGGGCGTCTTAGACGCGGCAAAAGGAATGGGCTTATCGCCCATTCAAGTTCTAATCAAGGTAGAACTTCCTCTTGCCTGGCCCGTGATTTTGGCCGGCGTAAGGGTTTCATCGATGTTGATTGTTGGAATTGCATCAATCGCCACTTTGGTCGCCGGTGGCGGACTGGGTGACTTTATAAAGAGTGGTCTTGCGAGACTGCCGCTACCAAATTCTCTGGAGTCAATCTGGCTGGGCACGCTGTTGTGTCTAGTGCTAGCTCTAGTTATTGACCTGATTCTCCAGGCCCTAAGAGCGGCCACTATCTCGAAGGGTATTCGATGAGTGATGTATTAATTCGTTTAGAAAACGTAAGCAAGTCCTACGGCACTGGGGTTGAGCCAGCAGTTCGCAACTTGACTCTTGAGGTCATGCGCGGCGAGGTTCTCGTGCTGGTCGGACCATCCGGTTGCGGCAAGAGCACAACCCTTAGGTTGATAAACCGTCTAATAGAGCCAACCTCCGGCCGCATGTTTATTGACGGCGAGGATGTCACGGAAGTAAACCCGTCTGAGCTGAGAAGAAAAATTGGTTATGTAATTCAGCAAGTGGGTCTATTCCCACACCGCACCATTGCCGAGAACATCGCAACCGTGCCACAGCTTCTGGGTTGGAGCAAGGACAAAATCAGTGCCAGAGTCGATGAACTGCTGGAACTTGTTTCCATGGATCCAGAAACTTACCGGGATCGTTACCCGAAGGAACTTTCTGGTGGTCAGGCGCAAAGAATCGGTGTTGCCAGGGCGCTAGCCGCGGACCCCGATGTGCTCTTGATGGACGAGCCTTTTGGCGCAATCGACCCCATCACCCGAGATCGACTGCAGAACGAGTTTTTGAGACTTCAGCAGGAAGTAAAAAAGACCATCGTTTTTGTCACTCACGACATTGACGAGGCAATCAAGATGGGCAATCGAATCGCGATTCTGCGCGAGGGCTCCGAGATTGCTCAGCTGGACACACCAGAGGCAATTTTGGCTCACCCAGCCGATGAGTTTGTGGAGAGCTTCTTGGGCTCGGGCGCAATTTTGAAGGGACTTACCTTGAAAAAGGTAAGCGACATTGAACTGCACCAGGTCCCAACTCTTACTTCTCCGGTTTTGCGCGAAGAAGCACTAAAGACCCTTCAGGACTCCCCGGATCAAGTTGCCCTTCTGCTTGATGGTTCGGGTCGACCACTGAGATGGATCGACGAGCGCGCTCTGAACCGAACTACTCAGCCGATTGAGAAATCTGGCCGACCAGTAACCGTTGACCTTCAGCCCGAAGACACCTTGCAGGATGCATTGACAGTGATGCTGCAGTCCTCAGTCGGAATGGCTTGTGTTACGGACCGAAAAGGTAAGTATCTTGGCTGCACCACAATCGAGAGCCTCGCCAAGTTGATCATGAGCGACAGCTAGGAGTTATTCGTGAGCACAACTAACTCAGCAGTTAAGACCCGATCGCCTTTGAGCGAACGGCTTGATCTAATTATTTCGCCGATTTTTGCTGCTGCCCTAGCGATTTTGGGTTTTGCTGTCTGGACGTATTCAGACCTGGACAAAATTACGATCGCTATTTTGTCCCCGGACAAGGTTCAAAGGCAAATCGGAGAAACTCTGATTTTGGGACTTAGCTCCTCGATCTTGGTTGTCTTGATTGCAGTTCCAGTGGGCATCTTGGTAACACGAAAGGGCTATCCGCGACTAAAGAATCTTCTGGTCAACACCCTTGGCCTCGGTCAGGCGCTCCCTGCCTACGGGCTGATTGTTATCTTCTTCTCGTTTATGGGATCGGGAATCGTCACAGTGATTCTTGCCCTAGCTACTTTTTCGCTGCTACCGGTTCTTAGAAACACAATCGTTGGCTTAGAACAGGTGGATAAGTCTGTAATCGACGCGGCACGTGGCATGGGCCTAACCGCGAGACAAATTTTGCTAAAAATCGAGCTGCCGCTGTCAGTTGAGGTAATTCTAGGCGGCATCAGAACTGCCGTAGTAATCAACGTCGGCTTCTCGGCACTGGCCTTTTTGGTTGGAGGTGGCGGACTTGGTGAAACAATCAACTCCGGCCTAAAGCTAGATCGAGGACCAGCTATTTTGATTGGCGCTGTGATGGTCGCGATCATGGCCCTGTTGTTTGACTTCCTGAGCGCACTAGCTCAGAAATACTTGAAGCCAAGGGGTCTATAAGGCCTGAACGCAAAAAAACGTCGGCTCCCGATTGGACGCCGACGTTTTTTATGACTTGTTGCTACTCAACATCTCGTCTCATGCTTGTTACCAGCGAAGTGAGGGCGAAGACTGCCCCGTATCCAAGCAGTACTAACGTCGCTTGAATGGGGTCTAGGTAGTTAGCAGTGTCTATACCAAACTCCGGCGCATCTATGTCTATCGCGGTCATTGCCGTAATTAGGCCAGTGGGGAGGTACTTGGCTACGTCGGTCCAAAGAACCAAAAGCAGTGGGTCAATTATGAACAAGTAGACCAGTGAGAATACGATGGCGAGCATCTGGCTCTTAAGTAAAGCTCCGATAGCAACACCGATAATCGCAAGAATCGCCCCAGAAATTAGCCCGGCGATAGTGAGATTCAGAAAGGTGCCACTCGAGGGGGCGGCAGCATTCTCGAAGCCTGCTAAAACGATAATGCCAGCCAAGAGCGAGGCCCAAACCGAGATGAGCATGAACACGGCGCCGACAATCGCGGCGATACCCAGCTTGGCCGCCAAGACGACCTCACGCTTTGGACGGGCAAGGAAGGTTGCAACGGCTGTGCCGTGACGATATTCCCCGGCCATCAGCATGATTCCCAGGATGATCACGAAGATATATCCCGAGATCGCATTTGCATAAACTGCATCAATTGCTTGAGGTGAATCAAGGGTTAGGCCGCCGCCGACATTTCCGGCTTCGAAAATAAACGGAGTTATAACAACCGAAATTATTGAGATGACCACAGACGCGAGCAGGATGCCCCAGTTGGCTCTTACATACAAAACTTTGCGAAGTTCAGATTTGATAAGTGACATTAGTTCACTCCTTCGGTTAGCTTGAGGAAGGCCTCTTCAAGGGTTCCGTCCTTGATGATTTCCTTCATGCTTCCAGAAGTGATTAGTTTGCCCTTGTGCATGATGATGACGTCATCAACCGTGTTCTGCATCTCAGCCAGCTGGTGCGAAGAAACCAAAATAGTTCTGCCGGAACCGGCCAGTGATCGTAAAAACTTTCTGAGCCAAGCTATTCCAAGCGGATCCAGTCCGTTCGCCGGCTCGTCCAAAATAAGAACCTCTGGATCTCCCAGGATGGCTCCCGCGAGTGCCAGGCGCTGCTTCATCCCCAGTGAGTAGTTCTTGGTTCGCTTGTTAGCGGCCTCGGTTAGTTCAACCAGTGCTAAGACCTCATCGACTCTCGAGTCGGGGATGTCACCGGCGGCAGCCATGACCTTTAGGTTCTGTTTTCCAGTGAGAGCCTTGTGAAAACCTTGAGAATCCAGCACGCAGCCAACCTGCCTGATTGGGTCGCGGAGGTCCCGGTAACCGGCGCCAAGAATGGTAGCTGAGCCGCTTGTGGGCTTAGCTAAACCGACAAGGCATCTTAGAGTGGTGGACTTACCGGCGCCGTTTGGCCCCAAAAACCCGGTAATTCGGCCCTTTTGAACCTCGATGCTCAGATCGGATACCGCTTGTTGTTTGCCGTAGGTCTTCACCAGGCTGGTAAAGGTAATAGCTGCCGTCATGTCTCTCCTTTATTTCGTTGGCCCTGTCGACTAATCGATTGTTCGGATAGCCACGAGTCTAGAACTCATGGCAGAATGTAGGGATGACCTCCCCTACTTCAATAGCAACCCTTCACACCAACCACGGCGCGATAAAGGTAAACCTATTCGGTTTGCACGCCCCAAAAACTGTCGAAAACTTCGAGGGCCTAGCAACTGGCGCCATCGAATGGCGCGACCCTAAGACCAACTCGAACCAGACCAACACTCCGCTATACAGCGGAGTAATCTTCCACCGAATCATCCCTGATTTTATGATCCAGGGTGGAGACCCAACTGGAACCGGAATGGGTGGCCCGGGCTACCAGTTCGGTGACGAAATCCACTCGGAGCTAACCTTCACCGAGCCATACATGTTCGCGATGGCTAACGCTGGTCCTGGAACCAACGGATCGCAGTTTTTCATCACCATCGCCCCAACCACTTGGTTGCAGGGACGCCACACGATCTTCGGCGAGGTCGCTGATGAGGTTAGCCGCAAGGTAGTTGACCAAATTGCCCAGGTTGCAACCGGTGCCAACGACAAGCCGGTAGACGATGTAATTATTGAGAGCATCACAATCGAAAAAGCCTAAGTGGCTCGTTTAAGACTTCAAAGCTTCCAACAGGTCCCGGTAACTTCGGGCCTGTTAGCGCTTAACGTAGTTATTTGGCTCGGGCAAATAAGCCCGGTTGGTTATCTTTTTACGAACCAGATGTTCTTTGCTCCACTATTTGCGCCTTTTGAACCTTGGCGAATGCTCACAGCTGGCTTCGTCCATGACTGGACTGGACCGTTTCATATTCTTCTGAACTCCTACGCCATTTGGATCTTCGGTCGCATTCTCGAGCCACTGCTGGGTCCGGTTCGATTCTTGGTGATGTATCTAACCGCAATTATTGGCGGCTCAGTGGCGGTGATGTGGCTGTCAGACCCTCAGGTGCCGGTTGTGGGGGCATCAGGGGCACTGTTTGGTCTTATGGGCGCTTACTTTATAGTGGTGCGCTCCACCGGGGGCAATTCCACCCAAATCTTTACCTTGATAGCCATAAATTTTGGCCTCGGGTTTTTTGTTTCTGGAATCTCCTGGGAGGGCCATTTAGGCGGCCTTGTAACTGGCTTGGCAATTGCAGGAATCTACTCGCAGACTAGGCAGCGCGATAAGCGCGTGCAGCAAATCTTTGGAGTGTTATTGGTGTGGGGGGTCCTCTACGGACTGACCATGTTGAAAATCTCTAGCTGGATGTAGTTATTTCCACTTAGTTGTCATTGCAAAGCCGATCATGGCGATGCCGAAGCCAACCAGGATGTTCCAGTTGGAAAGATCAATGGGCGTCGCTGCACCGAGCGGGTAGCGCGCGCTTGAGATGTAGAAAATGAGTATCCAGGCTAGTCCGAAGAGCATAAAGCCAAACATGACCACCTTGTACCAAGTCGGGTTGTCCTGTTCTTCTTCGCCGATAACCTTTGGGGTTAGTGGCTTGGTCTCGTTTCTCTTACTTCTCTTCGAATCAGACATGCTTAGTATCTTAACGCCTGAACCCAAAGACCCGCCATCCGATTAGGCTATTAACACAATGGTTAAAATCCTCGTTTTAGATAATTACGACAGCTTTGTCTACACTTTGAATGGCTATTTGCAGCAATTGGGTGCCGAAACTACCGTTATGCGTAACGACGCGATCACCGAAGCCGAGCTCCCGGCGCTCTTGCAAAAATTTGATGCGGTTTTGATCTCTCCCGGTCCAGGGACTCCAGCGAGTGCCGGATTATCCATACCGACGGTGAAATATGCCCTCGATACCGATTACCCGGTTTTTGGAGTCTGCCTGGGGCATCAGGCAATTGCAGAGGCAATGGGGGGCAGGGTTGAAAGTGCGCCTGAGCTAATGCACGGCAAAACTTCCAGAGTGAACCACCAGGACAGCTTGATTCTCAACGGTCTACCGCAAGGTTTTATGGCAACCAGATATCACTCACTGGCAGTAGTTCCGGAAAGTGTGCCAGAACAACTTCTGGTTACTGGCCAAACTGAAAGTGGGATCATAATGAGCCTTCAGCACAAGACTAAGCCGATCTACGGTGTGCAGTTCCACCCGGAATCAGTCATGACCGAGGGCGGCTATCAGATGATAGCTAATTGGCTTGAAACTCTCGGGGTTGAGGGTGCTTTAGAAAAGTCTAAAAGCTTGAGTCCGAGAATCGAAAAAGCCTAGACCGAACCTAAGTTTCTTAAGGTACGGGTATCGGGGTTGGCTCCGGAGTTGGCTCCGGAGTTTCGCCCCCCACACACTCGACATACAGAATTATGTTCTGCAGCTGAGGTGCTTCGCCTGGAAGTACTGATTGCTCCAAAACAACGGTTCCAGGATTGCCGGTACAGGTTTCCGCGTCAAGGACTTCAACCGAAACCGTGTAGCCAATTGAAGGGCTAGTCAAGATGCTTCTTGCCTCCAGCACCTCAAGGTTTCTTATGTCGGGAACCTGAACCGTGCCGTCGGACAAGATAATGTTCACTATTGAGCCAAGGGGTAGTTTCGAGTTAGTGACTGGATCAGAGGCTATTACTGTTCCACCCGGGACAATCGGAGATCCGACAACCGTGATGCTTCCGACCGTCAACCCTTGCCCCTCAACTAGCGCAACAGCATCAGCTTCGTTTTTGCCAACCAGGTTTGGAACGGTCACTTCGGTTGCACCACTTGAGACATAGAGCGTTACTGCGGTGCTGGAAAGAACCAGTGTCCCGGCTTCCGGGACTTGTCTTATGACGATGCCCTCTGGCACCAACTCGCTTTTCTCGTAAACCCGAAGCACCACAAGATCCTGCGAGTTCAGCGTGCTGTAGGCGTCCTCATATAGAGATCCTTGAACGTTCGCCACCTCAACGCCGCTTGACGGAGCTATTCCTGGTCCAGCCGAACCTATGTTCATGACCCAGAACAACAATCCAACTAAAATCACGACCACTCCGGTTCCGAGGCCCCAAAGAACGCCTGCCCCCACTTTGGTATTGGTCGTAGTTATTTGCCTACTCTGAGCCGTTTCAAAGCCCTCCAGCAAAGAGGTTGGAAACTCGTCCCCTCCAGTCGTCGAGATTACTTCGGTGGCATCTAGAGCCGCCGGAGTCATTTTCGATAGCGGGGTCATTTTTGTCATCGGCAGAGCTGTCCCAGCCTGGGCCGCAAGCAAGTGCTCTCGGAATTCCTCGGCAGTCTGGAAACGCTCGTCGCGATCTTTGGTCATAGATCGAAGCACTACCGCGTCTAACTCAGGTGAAACATCCTTGTTGAAGGTCGAGGGGGGTGTAGCTAGTTCCGAAACGTGTTGGTATGCAACCGAAACAGCACTCTCGCCCTTGAATGGTGGCCTCCCAGCCAGCAACTCGTAAAGAATCACGCCGGTCGAATACAAATCTGTTCTGGAATCAACCGCATCTCCGCGAGCTTGCTCGGGCGAGAAGTACTGAGCGGTTCCAACTATTCCGGCGGTCGCCGCTTGGGTTGCCGAGTTGTCATTTACCGCCCTGGCTATGCCAAAGTCCATAACCTTGATCGAATCGCCTTCGCCGATCATTACGTTGGCTGGTTTTATGTCTCGGTGAACAACTCCGGCGCGGTGGGAAACCTCGAGAGCGGTGAGGATTCCAGCGATGTAGCTCACGGTTCGCTCGATAGCAACGTTTTTTTCAGCGACTACTTCGCGAAGCAACTTACCGCGGACTAGCTCCATGATTATGAACGGAGTCTTTACGATTTGTCCGTTTGCATCGGTGGTTTCTTCTTCACCGGCGTCGTAAACACGAACGATTGTTGGGTGGGCCATACGAGCACTGGCTTGAGCCTCTTGGCGAAACCTTGCTTCGAAATTAGCGTCGTTGGCGAGGTCTGATTTTAGAAGTTTGATCGCGACTGTTCTACCAAGTCTGGTGTCGTAGCCCTCGAAGACCTCGGCCATTCCGCCGCGGCCGACAAGCTCGCCTAGTCGGTATCGACCAGCAATCAGTCTCTCGCTCTTACTCAAACCCGCTCTTTTCCGCCTCTTGAAGTCTAGTTTTTGTTTTGGTTATTGCTCGCATGACTCGGTCACAGTCTTATTACCCTGTTGTGCCCGGATCTTCCGTGACCACATCTCCAACGGTGTCACCTGGAACGACCGATGGCACGTCAGCCACTGGAGTTTCGGATGGAGCTGGCTCACCATTGGCTGGGTCTGTTGCCCCCGGAGTTGGTTCAGCGGTAGCCTCACCCTCCGGGATCTCAATAGGAATGTCTTCGTAGTCGCCGACGTAATAGGTAACGTTCACGGTGCTTCCCACCGCTATGTTCCCAGTTGGAGCCGCCGCATAAACCACTCGAACCTCGGGAGAGCTGCCCGGGATGAGTTCACCGGGTATTGCGTTTACGACAAAACCGCGCTCAGTCAACCAGGCTGTTACCTCACTCAAGTTTTTGCCCACCACATCAGAGACCAATACCAGGTAGGTGGTTGGCTCCGCGGGCTCTGGTTCCGGAGTCTCTTCCACCGTTTGAGTGGCGTTGGGGGTCGAATTTGGGTTCGTGGTTGGAGAGATTTCAGAGGCGTTGGGCTCCGAGAGAATCGCAACAATCACCACAATTGTGGTCAGAATCAGTAATCCAATTGTGGCAAGCCAAGGCCAAACAATCGGCGCCCTTGGTAATGGTGCGGTGTCGGTAGATATCACCTCGGTGACAGGATCATCGATTGGGGTTACCGAGGTAACGGGCGCACCTTTGCGTTTTTCCCTGAGCAGAGCCTCCGCCCTAATTGCCAGCGAGGTTCCGGACTCTGGCCGCTGGTTCGGCTTTTTGGCCAGGCAGCTAAGAACTAGGTTTTGAACTCTTGGGTCAATCGAATCGGAAAGAGCTGGCGGCATCTCGTTTATGTGTGCCATCGCGATTGCCATTTGGTTCTCACCGCGGAACGGTCTTCTACCTGCGAGCGCTTCGTATGCCACAACCCCGAGTGAATATAGATCCGTTGCACCGGTTGAAGTCTTGCCGGTTGCCTGCTCCGGGGCCAAGTACTGAACGGTTCCCATCACCTGTCCGGTTTTTGTGAGCGGAACCTGGTCTCCCACTCTTGCAATACCAAAGTCAGTTATCTTCACTTTGCCATCCGGTGTGATTAGGAGGTTGCCCGGCTTGATGTCTCTATGAACCAAGCCCCGGGCGTGAGCAGCAGCCAGAGCCCTGGAAGTTTGAGCAACAATATCTAGAACCTGAGCTTCAGGCAGTCGTTTTTCACGCTCCAGCAACCGGGACATCGATTCACCGGGGACTAACTCCATAACGAGATATGCCGAACCGGTGTCTTCGCCGTAGTCGTAGATGTTGGCAATACCTACGTGCTCGACGAGGGCTGCCGAACGAGCCTCGGTTCTGAATCTTTCCAAAAACGCCGGGTCCGAAAGGTACTCTTGTTTGAGGATTTTGATAGCGACCTGGCGCAAAATTAGCTCGTCTTCAGCTTGCCAAACCTCGCCCATGCCACCAATGGCAATCCGCAGTTGGAGTCGGTATCGATCTCCATAAAGTTGTCCCACTGCCGGCTTCATCGGTTCAACGCCGCCTTCATAACTGCCTTAGCGATCGGTGCGGCAATCTGGTTGCCGGTTCCGTTCTGCCCAATGCCACCGCCGTCCTCAACTACAACGGTCACAACAATCTGCGGAGATTCTGCCGGCGCGAAGCCGGTGAACCAGAGTGTGTAGGGGTCATCGGGGCCGTTTTCGGCAGTGCCGGTCTTGCCTGCAACCGCGACCTGTGGGATCGCCGCGTTGGTCGCGGCTCCGTAGCCGACTGAGTCAACCATCATGCGGGTCAGCAGTGCAGCAGTTTCTCTAGACATTGGAGAGGAAAAAACCTGGGGCTCGGGTTGGCGGAGCACGTTTAGGTTGCTTGCAACAACCTGATCAACAAGCTGCGGTTTCATGATCACGCCCTGATTCGCGATTGCAGCGGTGGTCATGGCCATCTGCAGCGGCGACACTCGAACGTCAAACTGTCCAAAACCGGTTAGGGCTAGCTGAGACAACTCCAGGTTGGTTGGATAAACGCTTGGAGTTACTGAAAGCGGAATCGCGAGCTGGTCGCCAAAGCCCATGAGCTCTGCCATGGCTCTGATTCGATCCTGACCAAGGTCGACCGCAAGCATTGCAAATGGAATGTTGCAAGATCTAATTAGGGCCTGTTCTAGCGTAACCAGGGCCCCGTCTCCGCAGGCGTTATTGGAAGAATTTTGAATCATCGTCGAGGTTCCGGGGAGTCGGTAGCGATCTAGGTTCTCGAAGGTCGTGGTCGTGCTGTAACGGCCAGATTCAAGAGCGGCTGCCGCGACAATAAGCTTGAAAACTGAACCCGGTGGATATAGGTCACCACTTATTGCCCTATTCACAAGAGGCTTGTCCGGGTCATCCAGGTAGTCTCGGTAGGCCTGGTTCACCGGGTCGTACTCGTGACCGGCCATGAGGTTCGCATCAAAGGTCGGCTTCGAGACCATCGCAAGAATGCGGCCGGTTGTCGGGTCAAGGGCAACCACGGCACCCTTCCGCCCACCGAGGGCATCCCAGGCAGCCCGCTGCACTGCTGGATCCAGGCTTAGTTCAACCGCAGCACCAGTTACCGGTGTGCCATCAAGGAGTGCGTTGATTTGCTCAAAAAACTGTGCGGAGCTTTGGCCTGCGACTAGCGAATTCATGGAGCGCTCAATGCCAGAGGACCCAGTGAAAATACTGAAGTATCCGACAACTGCGCTGTAAAGAACAGAGTCGTACTGTCTTAAAAACCGGTACTGGTCGTTCACGGCATCGCTTGTGACAATCTCGGTTTGTCCAACCAATATCGAACCGCGCTGAGTTTTATAGGTTTCGTAGGATGCGCGAACGTTCCTCGAATCTTGATAAAGCGATTCGGTTCTAACAACCTGTATCGAGGAAGCAATTGCGAACAACGCAATGAACATTACGGTCAGCGCAAGCCCGACTCGTCTGACCTGCCTGTTCATTCCTTCACCCGCTTGAGCGAAGAGTCAGACAGCACAAGCAGTAGCGCAATGATCGACCAGTTCGCCAGCAGTGCACTACCACCTGCTGCCAAGAACGGTGTCGTTAGACCCGTCAAGGGCAACAGCCCCATTACGCCTCCGGCAACAATAAACACTTGCAGTCCAAGCACAAATGAGAGTCCCAAAGCAAGCAGCTTTGAAAAATCGTCTTGATGAGTGTTTGCAATTCGCAAACCTCGGTAAACAATCAGCAGATAAATAGCCAAAATAGCGAAAATTCCGGCTAGACCAAGCTCTTCTCCGAGCGCTGCGAATATAAAGTCACTCTCGGCAAGTGGGATCAACTGGGGGAAACCGGAACCAAGTCCCGCGCCAATCACATCGCCGTGAGCCATGCCAAACAGACCCTGCACCAGCTGGTAGCTACCACCTTGAGCCGTGTAGTTTTCGGTCGCAAACGGAGCCAACCAAGCATCGAAGCGAGCACCGACATAGCCAAAAAGCCTGGAAGCCACTAGGGCTCCGGTGACCATCATGACCAAGCCAATACCAACGTAGAAGCCCCTACCGGTGGCTGTGTAGATCATGACCAAAAACAAACCAAAATACAGAATCGAAGTTCCAAGATCACGCTGAATTACCAGCACTGCTATTGAGGCGACCCAGAACAGCAATATTGGACCTAGGTCCTTCGCGCTTGGAATCTTCATTCCCAACACTCGAGATCCAATTTCAGAAAGCGGACCTTTTCTGGAAACCAAGTAGCCCGCAAAGAAGATCGCTAACAAAATTTTCGCTATTTCGCCTGGCTGGAAGCTCAGATCTCCAATTGCAATCCACAATGTCGCACCATTGAAGGTCCTGCCAATGACCGGTGCCGCTGGAAGTAGCAGCAAGACAACGGCCGCCGCCCCTGCCAAATATGGAAAGCGCCTAAGAACCAGTGGGTTCCGAACCAGCCGAACCACGATTGCGGCAATCAACATTGCAAAGCAGCTCAACCAAACCTGGCGCTCGGCAAACAAATCCTGACCACCCCGAGTTATCTCTGCTAAGTCCAGTCGATAAATCATTGCGATGCCCAGACCGTTTAGCAAGAAAGCCAGGGGCAGCAGTAGACCATCGGCGTTCAGTACGTATTTCCTGAGAACGTAGTGCAGTATCCATGCGCTTATCGTTGGCGGAGCCCAGTAGTAGAGCATGTCCCAGGACATTCGTTGACTAACTGCAAGTTGAATTTGGGCCAAAGCAAAAGCGTGAATACCGGCAACCCAGAAAAGCAACACCGCTTCAAAGTTTCTGGAGCGCGGAACAGCCTTCAGCAGCATTGGAATCGCTTGAGTCAGTGAGACGTTACTCATTGATTCCGTCCTGAAGCTGTTCGATTAGGCGCAAGGCCTCATCCAACGACTCGACCGAGATGGATCTTTCAATCAGGGTCTGCTGGAACTGCGGGAGGTCTTCGATGTTTATATCCGACACCAGGTAAGGGCTTGAGAAATTCAGTGGTCCCAATTGCTCATTGATGCCCTGGAAGACAGTGACCTGACCATCGAAGACATCGACGAAGTAGCGAGTCTGGGTGTATTGGTAAGCACCGAAGATGATACCGACCACCACGCCAGCAAACAACAGCCAAAGTGCCGTTATTCTGACCGCGCGCCAGCGTAGCTTGCGCCTGGTCTCGGCCAAAATCTTTTCGAGAAGCTCTTCGGACTCAGGGGCATACTGAGCTGGATCTTCTGGGCTTTGCAGTAGCTCAAGCAGACTCAATGGGTTGAATAGGCGCAGAATCTTTCCACCCTTGCGCTCTTCAATAACAACTTCATGATCTGCTGAACCAACGAAGTGAGCGCCGGGCTCAAAGTCGGCCTTAACAGTTGGTCGAACAATGTCAGTGATAACCACCGTTACGTTGTCCGGTGCGCCATGCTCAAGCGCTTCGCCCACCAAAAGTTCAGCGGCTTCTTCGGTTGGAATGTTTGAAGCCAGGATCTTGGCCATCACCTCATCCGGGACCACGCCGCTTAGGCCGTCGCTGCAGATCATCCAGCGGTCACCGGGTAGTGCGTCGTGCAGGGCAATGTCTAGCTCAGGGTCACCTTGAACATCGCCGAGCACGCGCATTAGCACCGATCGACGCGGGTGAACAAGGGCTTCGGCTTCAGTAATTCGGCCGAGATCTACAAGCTTTTGAACGAACGAATGGTCCTTGGTTATTTGAGTGACCTCACCGGCACGAACTCGATAAATACGGGAGTCTCCGATGTGAGCGGTAATTATCTGACTTCGGTGGACCAAAAGCCCTGAAAACGTGGTTCCCATTCCTTGAAGCTCCGGGTGCTCAACCACTGTCCCGGTCAGCATGGAGTTGGCCTCCAGAACACCGGCTTTCAGTGTTTCAATGGCTTCTTCAACCGTGTCGTACTTGCTGTCGGTTAGTGCAACTCGCTGCGAGGTGATCGCCGATGCAATGTCCCCTCCGGCGTGACCGCCCATGCCGTCCGCCACGAAGAACAGCTGATAACCGGAATAACCGGAATCCTGGTTCGAACTGCGGTGCTTGCCGATGTCGCTGGCCGCATAGCTAATGGTCTTGATCGCCAACTGACTAAGACCTCAGCTCAAAGGTCGTGGTGCCAATTCGAATCGTCATCCCAGCTCTAATGGTCACTGGAGTGGTTATTTTCTTGCCGTCTAAGTTGGTGCCGTTGGTGGAATTGAGGTCTTGTAAGACCCAGTCGTCCCCAACATGGACAAGCTTTGCGTGAATCGAGGAGGCGAAGTCATCGCTGATTACCATGTCCGAACTCGGAGCGCGGCCAATCAGCACTTCCTTTTTGTTCTCGAGTGGGATGTTGGTTCCAGCCGTGCGACCAGTCAGCACAGCAATCTCGGTCGGGTCAAAGCTGTCGCCATCGTCTATGCCAAGGCTCGCAGCCGAACCTGCGGTTAGCAGGGGAGCGTTCTGCTTAGCGATGCGATTTATAACTCGCCGGCCATACAGGTCAGCGCGGATAACGGAAAGCAGGCTCAGAATAAAGACCCAGAGCACCGCAACAAAACCAATACGAATCAGAAACAGGGCAAGCTCACTCACTTGGCTCTCCTGTCAGGGCTAGTAGCTCAAAATCAAATTCTGTCCTACCGGCATTTATCTTGCTGCCAGATCTAAGAACCACCTCGTTCACCCTCGAACCATCTACGAATGTTCCGTTGGTCGATTGCAAGTCTCTGATTGCCGCAATGTCACCGTTAAAAGCGATTTCGAAATGAATGCGGCTCAGGCCGCGATCGTCTATCGCCACGTCGGCGCTATCGTCCCTGCCAAAAGTAGTAGTTCCATTAGCCAGCTCTCGGCGCTCGCTACCGTAGGAAATTATTGGTTTCCAGCTCACTAAACTGCCCACTGCCGCAGAACCAACTTGAATTCGCCCCTTAGCAACCTTCTGGTCAGCTAAAACCTTCAGTTCAAGTGCACCTGTTAGCTGATAGCTCTTCTGCCCGGCATAGTTCGCGATCTCCGAACTTATGGCTCGAAGCAGCTGATCCGAGAGGTTGTCTTTGTCTTGAGGGCTAAGTTTGATCAGGTAGCGATGAGGAACTAGCTTCCGATCCTTACCAGGAGCGGTCGCTGCGACATCCATAGCGTTTTTTACAGCCTGAGAGATTTCAATCGGCTGCAACTGCTTTTTGGATAGCTTGGAAAACATTGAGACAACCATGTTCTCAATGCGCGCCTCGGCCTTGTCTAGAAAGCCCACGTTACCTGCTTCCCTGAGCGGTTCTTAGGTCACGTCAGTCTACCGCCGAGTGGCTATTTCGTCTGGCAATCTTTGCCAATCCGGGCGCCACCTTATTAGGGTTATTGTGAACCTAAATCGGGAAGCGAATTGCTAGAAACATTTCTAACCACACTGGAAGCACTGGGAGTGCTGGCGTTTGCGCTGTCCGGGATCATGGAGGCGGCTAGAAAGCATTTTGACCTAGTGGGCGTTGTGATGATCGGAGCGGTCACGGCTTTTGGCGGCGGGACCCTTCGGGATGTGCTTCTGGACAGAAGGCCATTTTTTTGGGTCGAGCAAGAGTTCTGGGTCTGGGCACTTATTTTGGTGGGTTTGGCTCTGCCGTTTTTCTTTAGAGCCACCCACATTGACTTGACCGAAAAGGCGATTGTGATCCCCGACGCTGTTGGCCTTGGAATATTTGCAGCCGGCGGTACTCACCTCGCCTTGGTTGCTGGCATGAGCCCCATGGTTGCGGTTCTGATGGGCGTCATCACTGCAGTTGCCGGCGGTGTGCTGAGGGATGTCCTAGTTAATGAAGTCCCTAGGGCATTTCATGACCACCAGCCATACGCCGCAATCGCCTTTGCTGGCGGTTGGGTTCTTGTGCTGCTTGGCTATTTGAATACCCCGGAATACCTAGACGTCGCGATCGCCGCAATTTTGATGGTTGCAATCAGGCTAATTGCGGTTCGATTCAAGATCGAGCTTTTCCGCTGGCGCTACCTCTAGCCTTCAGCTAAATGCCAGAAACACGCCTTATCTGGCAGCTAGCTGGCAGAAGCGTCCGCATTCCCTGAAATTCGGCTATTTTCACAAGTCCGATTACTAACTTGTTGCGCGTAGACAAAATTGTCTGCATCAATGGAAAGGAATTGAAAATGAGCACGAAATCAAAGATCTCAATCGTCGCAACTGCCGGCTTGGCAGTCGGCGCCATGGCACTTACGCTACCCTCGCTGGCCCAGGAGCAAGAGGGAGCAGCTGCCACAAAGCCCGGCGTTGAGGCCGGCATGTATGGTGACAAGGCTAAGGGCGAGGGAGCCAACCATGAAAAGCCGCGCAAGCTTGGTGGTAAGCCGGAAGTGATGGCAAAGGCGCCAGGCACAGCTTCGAGCACGAAGCCAGCCCACCCTTTGACCGCTGCAGAGAAAAGCGCCCTGAGCGCGGCTAAGAAGGAACACATGGCAAAGAAGAAGGAAGCCGTGGCAGAGATCAAGAGCAAGAAGATACTGTCGACCCAGACACAGTAGTTTCCAAGCTGAGAAAGTACTGAGAGCTTGATGTTGAAACCCTGACTTTTACTCGGTCGGCAACGCTCGGCTTTTATTGTTTTAGGTATGTGATTCTCATAGATTGCATACCCTCCTAATAGGAAAACCCTCGGGCAAGAACCCGAGGGTTTTTTCTTTAACCTATTTGTTCAAGCTTTTTTCTTCCCCGGACGTGACTTTCGTCACACCTCAGGTTCTTCGGGTCGGTGAAACACTCGTCGCATAGCAACACTAAATCCTTGCACCCTGGTCCTTCGCAATCGCGGAACTGCGAAGTCTTTTCCGGGCAGTTCACGCAAGTGCCCAGGGTCAACGCGTCTTCCGAAAAACTAACGGCCATGCGGTTATCGAATACGTAGAGGGCGCCTTCCCAGAGTCCTGCGTCCCGGTATTTTTGTCCGTAGCGCGCTATGCCGCCCTCGATTTGGTAGACCTCTTTGAATCCGCGATTTAGCATTACCGCGCTCAAAATCTCACATCTGATGCCACCGGTGCAGTACGTGACAATTGGCTTGTCTTTAAGGTGGTCATACTTACCAGATTCGATTTCGGCATCAAAATCACCAGATGACGCTTGTCTATGGCATCAGTTGTAAGCCGATCCCAGTAGGTGAGGCTAAAGACATTCCCCTGAACATAGAGGTCCAAATCCTCGCGATCGACTAACGAGCTGTACCGAACTTCGACCAGACCGTAGTTCAGTTAAAGTCTTTGCAAATGTCGGCGATGTTGGGGCGATAGGTTTCCAGGTGCTTGTGCCTGAGCTTGCCCGCTTCGAAATCCTGGCAGGCGACCTCGTAAGGCGTTTCTGCGCCCACTGCCCACTTGTCTTCCGGAGTCGCTCCGACAGTGCCCTTAGCAATCTCGAACGTCAGGGGCACGTTACCCGCGTAGCTCCCGGCCTAAGTGGGCTTGTTTTGATACCAATTGGAGAGGCATGGGTTTAGCTGCTTGGCGTATTCGCAGGCAGCCTTAGCTCGCTTCCTGACCATAATGTTCATGTTCGTAGGCTGGGTGTAATAACTGATTCCGGTTGAGGCAGAAAAGGATTGGCGGTCGATTTTCTCACAAGGTGTAGACATTTGTAATTGTTGCGCAGCTGCTTTTCGAGATTGAGCCACCCAATCAACGGCTACGTCCTAAAGTAAAAACGAGGAGGCCGAAGCCTCCTCGTTTTTCAATGAGAACTTTTCTATAAGTCCACCCTAAATTAGTTCTCTAAAGTCACATTCGCACCCAGAGTGATGTAACCAGACTTTGACAAGATGCGACCCTTGAGTCCGGTGTGTGCGCCTAGCGTCACATAGCTCGTTGCCATAATATTTCCAGCGAGCTCTGCTCCTGCACCTGCGGAAAAGTAACTACCCGTAATCAGGAAAACATTACTGGCTTGGGCGCCATTTATAAGCTCTATCGAGGCACCTGCTGCAGTTGAAATGTACCCAGGACTTCGAATAATGAAGACCGCATCGGGGTCATTTTTCGCATCTAGTGTGAGCGACCCGGTCAAGGTGAAGAATGCCGGCGCAGAGTAAACCCCGCTCTCTAAGGTAGTGGCGCCAAGTTCTGCAGTTAGTAGGGTCGAAGACCGACTAATAGCGTCTGCCATAGCAGCATCTAACGCTTCCATTGCATCCAAGTAGCTCTCTATAGGGGTCGCCACGCCATAGGTTTGCGATAATGAGGTGGTACTTGCACCATCTGTTATTGCTGCTCCAGCTTTAAGATCTCCGTCGATGACATTGGCGGCTCCAGTGGTAATCGCTGCTCCGGCTGTAAGATCTCCGCCGATGACATTGGCGGCTCCAGTGGTTATTGCTGCTCCAGCGCCTAGACTGCTAGAGATCTCATTGGCGGCACCAGTAGTAATCGCTGTTCTTGCAAGCAGGGAGTAGTCAGCAGAATCTCCGAGGTCTATCGCGGCAACGGGAACAATTGGTTCGAAATCATAAATGTCATCATTTATAACTAATTTATCCACGTTGAGATCCATCGGACCACCACCACTTCCGGCCTTCAGCAATACTGCGCCAAAACTAGAATGCACTCCTATATTTGGGTATGCGTTTAATACTTCATCCCATGTACAAGGATTCCCCATCGAGCAAACTGTTTTTACAGGGGATCCTGTGGCCCACCAATTACCTGTACCTGTATTAACTAATGTGTCCCATGTTTGCCATTGTCCTGTGGCAACTGTTTGCGTGTGATACGGCTCGTACACTAGGCGTCCCTGCCAATTTTCGATGCCATCCGTGACATCGCTGTCTATATTGAATTGAAGTGATACTGAAGTAGCAGCTGGGCCAACCGTGCGGTAGGTGCTGTATTCGAGTGTATGAATAGTGTCTAATCTCGTACCCTGGTATGCCTCTTTACCGATCACCATCGCACCAGTAGCACCTGCTGACAAATTTGCACTGCCAACTCCGATGGGTGGACTACTAGGACCTGTGACCATTGATCCCGAAGATGTGGCTACAGGACCAGATTCTTCAAAAAACGCCCAACCTTGTAAGTTTCCAGTTTCAACTGTTGTTGTTGTTGCCGCCGACGCTGGCAGACCCGCGCTCGCGAGAATTCCTAAACTCGCTACCGCACTAATCATTAATTTGCTCAAGCTTTTCATTTTGTAGTCCTTAAATTCGCTGCTTATTTTAGGCTCGACAGGTCAGATAACAAGTCTCGACCAACGTATCACTACATTCCCCCAAACGGAGGACTCGTGAGATACATCTGAAGATTGCAGAACCGCAAATCTCGGGTGGTGTTTGAATGCACGGAGCACAAACGGGGTCGAAATCCCTTGCCAACCTCGCTTCTGACCGAATGCTGAAAAACCCCGATTGTTCGAGTTGTTTGTGAGGTCTTAGCTTGATTGAAGAGGACACTAACTCGTAGTATCACCCGCTCTCGATATGAACTAAAAAAAACAAATACCAATTCAGTTTCTTGATACAGCGAATAGGCCTCGGCTGGACTGACGCTCCAGAATTCATTAGAAAGTTTGAACCCTGAAAGAATTCGGATCTGTCTGACCGAGAGGAATTTGCAAATATAAGGTTTCTGGGCTGATCAGTTGAGCGCAATTGGCGACAAGGACGAGGACTTGGTTATTTGACTCTCCGATATAACTCCGTTGGCAAACTCTCAGGCTCAAAAAGCCAAAAGACACTTAAGCGCATTAGCGGATGAATGCTAAAAAGACGACATCCGAAGCCAACTGGGAATAAGAAGCCAAAAATTTTTGCGAAGCTGGGTGAGATTTGACATTTCAAAAGTTATAAGCCTGAGGAGGTTACAGGCTGGGTCCTGATTACCCTAATGACCGCCGGATTTATAGTCTTGAGCCAAAATAGGGTTATTGTCTGCTCGCCTACCTTTTTTGGATTGACGTTAACGTTAGGCAATTTCGTTAGGCAATTTCGTTAGGCACCTTCTGCCTCTAACCTCTATGACTGGTCGTGAGTGTCGGTTACGTGGCGCTGTAACTCAGACCCAGAAACCCCTGGAATTGGCCTGAAAACAAACTGTTTTCAGCGGCTTGAGTTGGTCTGACATCGTATTTCAGAACACTAATAGAATCCATTATTACCGCAACGAAATCGTGAGTGGTCTGGATGTCTGGAACAACCGCATTCTTGAATCTGCCGATTTCGGCCTCAAAGGCGTTCCTGCCATCAAAAAAGACAACATCATCGCCGCGCTTTTCAACTAGTTCGT
>Ga0222646_100144_pt1 | contig 23973 bp, 25 predicted proteins | sample AntAcemetagen293_FD_179819 | JGI IMG/M metagenome (GOLD analysis project Ga0222646, IMG submission 179819) | Saline water microbial communities from Ace Lake, Antarctica - #293 | ecosystem: Environmental > Aquatic > Non-marine Saline and Alkaline > Saline | place: Antarctica: Ace Lake | collected... | reverse complement strand
GCCATTCATGGACAAAAGATAATTCCATTAGAGAAAATGTTAAACTCAGTTATTAATATTTGGTTGAAATTTAATGATAGTGGATTTCTTTTACTCAATATTCGAAAAGAGGAGTTAACTAACAATGGCCTTACTAAACTTATTCAGAAAACATTTGCCCCTACTGGTAAAGATAATATTAGTGTTAATATGCTTCGTAAAATTTACTTGACAGATAAGTACGGTGATGAAAAAGGTGAGAAAGAAAAAGACGCTGATGCTATGATGCACTCCGTCAAGACACAACAAACCAAATATGTTAAATATGATGAGGACGAAAAAGATGACGGAAATGATAGCGATAAATAAAAGCTTACAAAAAGTACTCACTAGGATTTCATGTTTTAATTTTATATAATATTCTTTGATGATTTTAATGAATCATCAATGAGTTTTTTTAATTATGATTTTGTCGTGAGTACTTTTTGCAACAATAATACCTATAAAATACTCACAAAAAGTACTCACTAGGAATAAATAAATAAAGAATCTGAAAATATCTTTTGTGGATTCATCAATACTTTCAAAACTTATTTAGGAAACTATAGGACAAAAAACATTAATTAAAACATTAATTAAATTAAATAAAAAATTGATATAAAGATTATCTTCGTAATATATATATAATGAAGATGTTTAAAACATTAAAAAAAGAATCTGATACTATATTAATGAATTCGTTAAGAATGTGTTTAACAATGCCAGTAGGACAAAATAAAGCACCAATAAAACCCGGGTGGCGTAAGTTTCCAAAAGTTATTGGTGCTAAAAATATTATGACAGGAAATAGAGGTTGTTTTACAGGTGAAATTAATGATATTACCGTTATTGATTTAGATTTATATAAACAAACTAATATTAATTTATTTGTTAAAACATTTGGTGAAAACTATGTTAAAACGTTTGATACACTAACTCAATCAACAGCTAATGGTGGTGTTCATTTAGTTTTTAAATATGATAAAGAAATTCGTCAAACAGCTAATCATCAACATTCAATTGATATTAGAAATGATGGCGGTTATGTAGTTTGTTCTGGTAGTTCATGTAAAAAGAAAGATGGCACATTAGGAAAATATAAAATCATTAATGATACAACTATTAAACAAATAAGCCCTGAATTGAAAAATTGGCTTATTACTCATATTATTTCAAAATCTACAGAAGTTAAAAAAATTGCTGAAAAAGAAAATAAGATTGCAATGACAACTTCAACTATAGGTTATTATGATTACAATTGGAATAATGAACAAACAGAAGAACTATTTAACAAATTACCAAAACATTATTGGATTACATTAGAATCATGGATTAAACTTGGTACAGCTATGAAAATGATGAATAAAGGTGAATACTTTCTTAAACGATCAATATATTTTGGTAAAAAATATGGAAGAACAGATTATAATAAACAAGCTAATCTTAAACTTTATAATCAACTACGCAGTGATCTACCAGCCGTAGTATATAATATTATGAAAGCAGGTAATTGCGGGATAATACTTGATTACATTAAGTGTAAGGCTATACACTCCATAAATTTGCCAGTGGCAAATCGCATAGGTAATTGGGATAAGCTTAGTAATCATATTACTTTACCATCTAACAATATAATAATTAAATCTGACACTGGAACAGGAAAAACTACAATTGTTAAAAAATATTTATTAGATAATCCAGATACAAAATTTATTTCAATTGTTTCCCGAATTTCTTTAGCTGAAGAACAATATCAACTATTTCGTGAAGAAGAATTGGATTGTACATATTACGGAGATATTAATGAATTTGATCCTTTTAAAAATGGTGATTCATGCGTTATTTGTGCAGATTCTTTAATGAAAATATCAAGACAACTCGATGCAACAAATTATATTATCTTCCTTGATGAATTTAATTCATTACTTGAACACATTGTTTCATCAACGACTTTATCTAAATATAGAGTTTTAATTTATACTAATTTCATTAAAATATTACAAAATGCAAAACAAATTATAGCCACAGATGCAGATATTCAAGGACATACGTTAAAATGGTTAGATATGATCAATGTTAAATATACATTATATGAAAATACATTTCAACATAATAAAAATGTAGTTGCTAAAGAATGGAATAATAGCAATGATATGCTTACCAATATGATGTCTAAAGATAAATGGATTTTATGCTGTGATAGTAAAAGAGCTAGTCAAGCTATTCTTGCACACTATACAAAATTTATTGAATTAACGAATGATGAAAAAGAACGATTTCGTGGTATTGAAGTTTTAAAAGATGAATTAGGATATATTGCATGTATTACAAGCGATACTAAAACAACATTTAGACTTGATGATTTTGATAGAATTATTATTTCTCCAAAAGTAATTTATGGATTAGATAGCTCAATTCTTAGATATGTCTATTGCTATTATGAAGAACAAACAATTAACGCTCGTGCAATGGTACAACAAATTTCAAGAACACGTAATATAATAGAATTGAATTTCTACTTTGATCAAAAACACTTCACCATTGAAAAATATAATGATTTAATTGATGCTGTTGATTATCAAAAGAAATTAACGGAATATGGAGCTTTTGAAACTCTTTGTACAGAAGATATATTAACAACATGGTCATATTTAGAAAGCATTATACAATATAATAATGATTGTTATAAAACAAATCAATTCGCACATTTTGTTAAAACATTACAAGATAGAGGCGTTGAATTAAAACTTAATTGGAGTATCAATGAAACGAAGAACATGAAAGAATTAAAACAAATTAAATTAGAAGATGATTATGAAACATTTAATTATGATTCATTTAGTCCTAATCATGATAAAGTTAAATCACGCAATGAATGGCTAAAACTAACAAACGATACTATTAAAAAGAATCGTGGATTATTTATTTGTGATGATCTTGCTAATCAACATAAAAATTTAACAAGCTGGATTACAATGTCTGAAGAAATCTTAACTGAAAAAGTTCATAACATTAATGATTTCGTACAAAAAAAAGTTAAAACGAATTATTATAAAATGGCATTCTTAATTCGATTTCTTAAAAAATGTGGTATTACTAATAAATATGATATTATACCTAAAAATACAAAATTAATTGATTTAAAAATTCAAAATGAATTTTATAGTCTATTTCCAACTAGAATTCAAAATAAACCGGATCTTACTAATAATAAAAACGCAGGTGATGCAATTCTAATTATGATTAAACAATTATTTGGTTCATCAATGCCAGAAAATTATGAAGAAATTAAAACAACTAAAAATTCAATTAAAATCCTAAAAATAGAACGTAAACGAATTAATGGAAAACAAACACCAATTAAAACTGGTTGGAACATGGATATTATTAATAATACAATTAATATTGCTAAACATAGATTTCAGAAAAACGGTGAAACAACATTAATTTCATTTAATGAACTTCATACAGAAATCGACGATGAAGATCAAAATATTATTCAAGATGATATTCTAAATAATGGCATTTGTTTAATCGAATGTTAAAATCTTACAAAAAGTACTCACGACAAAAACACTCTTTTAAAAAACATTATAATTAAACAATAAATCATCAAACGATTTCATATTTTTATTAAATATGAAATCCTAGTGAGTACTTTTTGTATCAATAATACCTATATAATACTCACAAAAAGTACTCACGACAAAAATCAAATCACCAAAGAAAATAAATAAATAAAAAGAAACCAATGATGTTTTTGGTCTTTTAATTTCTCCCTTTAATTAATTGATTGGATGCCCCAATATTACTAATTTCATTTTCTTGTTTTAATGAATTAGATAAACTTACACGATCCATAACACGATTCATCATTTCCTCCGTTTTAGATAATTCGCTACGTTCATGTAGTAATACCATTTGAGTAGGATAATTTAAATCAGTAAGAATCGTACCATCACTATTACGAAGCATAGCTGTCATTGAATAAAAATGTTGAGCATGTGGTACATTTAAATCAATTTTAATTGGAAATGGTGCATTATAATGTAGAGTACCGCTATCTTCGCCAGTAGCCAATTCTTCTTTAGGGACAATGGCGATTATTTTTGCATTATCGCTTGTTTTACCATTTTTCCCATTAATATTAAAATCTTGTAATTCAACACTAATATTAGGTACAGCTACAGATCCCACTATTTTTTGTGAAGAAATGACAGGATTAGATGGTAAATCTAATTGAGCAACATTTTGACTTGGTGTAAATCCTAAGGTTGTTGCTATGGTTGCAGTATTAGGTAATAAATCTAATGCATTAACTTGTTCCGTAATATTATTACCAGCTGAAACAAATCCAAATTTCCATAATTGAGTTAGTACAATTGCTGATGGCGCGCCAACAATAACTGTTGAACTAACCGGATCTAATTCATCATCAACTATATCACCGCCATATTTACTAACACCAAGTAAATTTTCATTTTCTAATTCATCATATTGTCCTGATAGTTCAGTATCACTTGGTACAATATTGTTAAAAGTCCCTTGACTTGCTCGAGTAGGTGAATAATAAACAGCATTACAAAATGAACTAATTGGACGTAATGGAAAATCTGATTCTTTAATAACATTTGACCATGTAGGTTCAGTACCAACTACAACACCACTCTGTGCAATTAAATGAGGTGTTGACCATGCACTAGCTGTATCACGCCAATCAGTTTTATAACTACCAGTTATTAATACGGTACGAATATTAGTAATTTCAATAGTTAATTTAACTGAATCGCCAACTGTAAAACCGGGTAATACATTAACCCCGGGAGTACGTGGATTTACTGCATTTAATTTTGTAGCTGGTATCAATTCTATGCTTGTACGCCATGCACCATCAGGATAAGCACCAGCTGAACCATTAATTTTATGTAATTCAAATTCTGGAATTCCTGTACCGTCAAATGATGGTCTTAATATTGCCATAACATTATAACCACATGGACTAGTTTGAGACCCAGCCCATGCATTAGCTATTGAACTTGCGGGATATTTTTCTAATCCTGTACCAAGATTATTATCTACATATCCAACAGAAATTGGTACATTACCAATAAATCCTAAAGTTGAAACTATATCTCCTGTTGGATCTTCAAAATATGGATATATTTCTGTTGGATCTGTAAGATCAGAACCATCAGCATCACGTGTTAAACCACCAACTGAATTAATAGCTCTAATTTTTTTATTAATATTATCATATACCCACGTATTATATGGAGCGTCCCAACTAGCTGGATCACTTGCATTAGCAGCATTATTAAAACCCATTCTTAGTAATCCATTATCTGAATCAAGTTTTGTACCAGTATTCGTTCTATCTAACCATAAATAAGCGGTATCGGTTATATCATTATTAGGATCACCAATTGGATGTTTGCGAACATTTGAAACAAATGTTATTTTATATGACCACTTAAGACGTGATCCATCACCGGTAGCATCTTCAATTTCACAATCGACTGATGTACCAATTCCTAACCAACCAATACCACCTGCTTTTTCAGCTTCTAATGTTATGCCGTCAATTGTTGTAGGGAATGTTAATGAATCTCGATCAACAAGTCCCTGTACTTGTCCAGATACTGTAGAATGAGTACCACCATTGCAAAATATTCCTTTATTTCCCATATATACAGAATTAGGATTTTGTGAATCAAATTCTGATTCTCCTTCACCAATCCAATTTTCTAAAATTGAAACATAACCAGCTGTTCCCTGTAATACATTTTCTTGAATATTTTCTGTTGCATCATTTTCATCTACTTCATTATTATAATGTGTAAATAAATTTTCATTAAATGCTGTACTTACTGTTTGTGGTGTTAATACAATAGTAATTTTACCTAATACACCGCCTGGAACACCATCAGTATAATTAACGGCAAAACCTGATGTATTAGCTACATTACGTTTAAATAAACCAATTAGTACTGAATTATCAAGCTGTAGTTGAAGCTCATCACAAACAGTAGTACCAGAATATGTACCATGAGTTAATTTTACAGTATGTTGTAAAAACTGTTGTCTACCACCAATCCTCCAAACTAACGTATCATTACTTGATCCGATTACAATCCCTTCATCTTTTGTTAGAGTTAAACTAACTAATGAAATAGTATCCCCGGGACGTATTTCAATACCATCTGTATAATTATTTTGAATATAGGCATTTTCAATAGTTTTACTAGAAATTTCGTTGATTTTGCTATGTAGTGTTATTATTGACATTATATAATATTAGATGAGATTTAAATATTGCAATAATATATAAATAATGTCCCATCCAGATATTAAAATAGAAATTCCTACATTAAGTGGAGAACTTGATTTAAAAATTAAAAAACATTTAAAAAAGATTGAAAAACCAATGGTTAAAGAAAAAGATATATTTGACAAAACCAAATCTAAAATAAATATACAAAAAAGACCTAAATTATTTCGTAAAAAAAAAACATTGAAAAAACTAATTTAATTTTCTTTATTTTTATTTTTATGAACTGGTTTTTTATTATCTTTTTTTGGTGGTTTAATTGTTTGTTGTTGATTTTTAGTAATTTTAAATATAATACTACTATCATCATCTAATGGTGCTGGTCTTCCTGTTGGTAATACAATATCCACGATGAAATCATTTAATATAAATGATTTATCTACTACATATCTCCATGATGAAGCAAATCCATAAAAGAAATCGCTACTATCATAATTTCGTTGTATAAATCCAATTGCTGGTACAGTTGTTGTATAACCTGATCCATAAAATGTTGATCTACTTTGTATTATATCACTATGTACAATAAGATATGGATAAGCTAATTTTTTTGGTATTAATGATGCTATAATACTATCAGATTCTCCAATTGTTATAACAGGTGATAACCATGTTGGCGCGCCAAGATTCTCCATTGGTGTTTTATAACTATCTTCAGCAAAATTTAATGATAAAGCACCATTAATAAAAGCATTAGTTGTTGCAGGTTTAACCATATTGTTGTATTTATCTTGTAATGATACATTATAGCCTAAATATTTTGATTGCGTATTTCTATTAAATAAACTATTTTGTTGTCCATATAATGGCAATAATTGTTCTAAACTAAAACCCATTTTATCAAATAATGATCCTTGATAAAGGAAAGGTTTCCACGATGATAATGTAATTAATTCAGTTGGTTTTAATGATAATGGAACTATAATATCTAATATTGCAATACCAGATTGTGATGAATTCATTGGACATATTGGATCAGAAACTTGACTAACAGCATAATTTGGTAATCCCCAATTTTTATATGGTGATAAGACACCAGCAACACCCGTAATATCTCGAATTTCTAACATTGTTTGAGCTGTTGCCATTTGAAAACCAGCATAATATTGAGTAATTGCACAACCTTTTTTATACATAGTAATAATTTCATCAGTAAAGTTTTCATTTGGTGTATAAAATCCAGGCGGTGTTGTACTTACTGGTTTAAATGAATCACTAAATGATCCATTACCTTGAATTTTAGCGGTTGATAATTGCGTTATTTTAAATCGTCCTAATCCATTATCAAAACTAATTTGTGGTTGATTAGCTCCAATATGGATATATGAAACATATGAAAATGGAGTACATGATAATGTTGATGTATTTTGATTATTAGGATATTTTGTACCACTAACTAAAGATGAAAAATCAGTTGGTGAATAACTCATATTAATCATTTCTGTTAATAATTGAGCTGGTATTGTTTTTTGTGTACTAATAATTTTTGATAATTGTAAATCTTGTATTGATCTTGATACGCCCATCATTTCACCGGGTGTTGGAACTGCTATAGCTCTATTCCACCCAGCAATAGTTGGATTAATTTCCTCAGCACAAACTAACGATAAATAAGGAGTAAAATACAATTGATCATCAGGTGTTAATGGATCGACCCACACTGGTTTAACCATTGGTGTTCCATCATCATGTGTTTGTCTAAGAAATACACCATAAGCGGCAAATCCTTGCTCATTAATTCCAACACCTGTAGGTTTAAAAATACTTGTATCAAAGTAATTTCCTTTAGGATCTTTAAACGTAAAATATGAACCATTGTTTGGTACTCCACTTGGTGAAGCTGGTAGTTTTGCTACAGTTGCTGGATGCTGTGGATCAAATCTATCATTCCAACAAGCGAAATATTTAATTTGTGGTTTATCTTTTTGATATGGTGAAGCATAGGCAGGCATTCTTTTAAATGTACCAATATCTACATCAAAATAATTTGTTGCTTCTGGCGACGATGTCCAACCAACACCACCCGGTGTTTCTAAATTAAAATATTCCATATAGCCACGTAATCCAATAGTACCGGGAATATTGGCACGTGCATAACTATAATAATTACAAATAAATGGATTTGCTAAATTTACTTGATTTGTAGCTGGTACATCAAATAAATCTTTTTGTGATGATCCACCAAATTGACGACATGTTGTGCCTGTCCATTCATCATCAGCTCGACCAAATCTAAATTCATAAACTAATGCTTGAGCTTTGCGTAATAATGATGTTCCATTTTTTTCTAATAAAAAATCATAAGTTGGATCTGGGTTAGGAAATGCATTTGTATTAACTAATTCTTTAAGATAATCAACAGCTCCTTTAGTAGCAATAATATTAGTTGTAATACCAGTATATAAATCTATTTTAACTAAAAATGCATTACCTCCAATATCAGTTGTTTTTTCATAATGTTCATTTAATGCTAATGGTGGCATTAATGTTTCACCTGTTGATGGGTAATTAGTTCTTGTACCAGCATAATAATTTGTCCATTTACAAAAATATGCATCAACAAAATTTTCTGCAACATCAGTAATTAAATCAAGTTGATCAATTAAAACTAATTGTTGACCAAATGATGGTACATCAACCTCTGGATCAACTGTGCCTTGAGCTGGACGACCACCATCAAGAATAAATAATACATCTTCCAAACCATCTAATTTTGCTACTGCATATTGTTCTAACGTATTAACTTGTGGTAATGTTTTTATACAAATGTTTGACATCATCTTAGCAGTTAAATATTGAGGAATATTTGCTGTGAGTATATTTTTCCAAAACATTTCATGCCCTTCTTGTGCCACATATCCAGTTCCGCTAACGGTGGGTACAGGAGAAGGAGTATTATAAACATTTGCCCTTGGGATACCCGCGTATGATCCAGACCAAGTATTATTATAATATGCTTGAGCAAAATCCCCGCAAGTTGTTGGAAATATTTTATATGATTTTGTTGAGAAATCATTTGTTTTAATTTTAGCCAATATATTATTAACATTTGATCCAAAATTTGTACCGGGCAATACACTATACTGTATTGCTGGTTCATCTGTTGTCCATTTATCACCTTCTCCAGTTTTTCCTTGTAGCTGTGCCGTTAAAAAATCACCAACTGAAGATGGCGTAATAAAACCAGGATCAATAGATAAATCAATATCTTGATATTCTAATATTTCCAATTCTGTCCATGTTTTACCAGTAATAGGTCTCCCTGCATTTGTAGAAACTTGATTATAAAGACCTAGTTCCTCTTTTGTTAATTTATAAAAACGTGTTGAATTAGGGTGAAATATTTCAATTGGTGCGTTAGTCATTGGTGGTAAATTTAATGGATCATTGTCCATTACACCATAAATAATTTCTGTAATATCTGGAGCATCAGTAGCACCACTTAAAAAACTATTAAAACCTTCAATGCCTTGAAATGGATATGATGCCGCAAAATCAGTATAAGTTTGTAGTTTTGGTTCACCATAACTATCATTAGCCGTACTAGTATTAATACGATGACGTGCTGTTGGTAATGGAAAATTAAATTCCATATTATTCGAAATATAAAAACCCATTTTAGTTTTTACTGAATTATCACTAACTGGTTCAATCCCAGGATTTGTCTCGCCACCTGTGAACTCCATTGTCTGACCAGCATCCCCACGAATATTAATATTTGATGCTTCAACGCTAATCTCATCACCAACATTTAATTTAATTCCTGTTGGTATAGTTGTTCTCCATCTATTAGCGGGCATATCAACACCTGTTGTTCCAATTGTTCTATCTTTTTCAAATTCAAATTCCTGTCGGTAAGCTGTTCTTCTATTTGATTCAATAATATAAGTATGATCCATATTTATATTATATATATATTTTATTAATGTATTTTTATAATTTAATTAAAACAATACGAATATTCATTTGTTATTTGTGGCTGTATTGCTATTGGTATTTTTTTTGGTTCTTGAACTTCTTTTTTAATTGGAATATTAACTGGCTTAGTATCTATACACTTTGTTATCGTTTTATATTTTTCCATGTTCCCCATAAATTTAATAAAATCTTTATGATCTTTTTCCAATAATTGTTTTTCTAATTCTTCATTCGATAATTTAGGATTAGGATCAAAATCTAATTGCTCTTCGGCTTCTTCAATAATTGGTGGTGCTGGTTTTTTAGTACGTTTTTTGTAATCGGCTTTCTCTTTCTTTAATTTTCGATTATCATTAAGTTTTTTAATATGTGCTAATTGTTTCTCCGTTCGTGGTTTTGGTAATCGTAATGGTACTTCTTCACCATCTAATATTAATTCCTCTTCATCTTTAATTTTTACTTTTTTTGCTTTTTTAAGTTTTGGTTTTAAAAATGGCGATTCTTGTATTTCACGTTCTTCAGTGCTAATTTCTAAATCTTCAACTTTATCAATAGATAATTCAATTGGAGTTTTACAATCCTCCATAATATTTTCTATATCTTCATCTAAATCTGGTAATTCTGCCATATCTATATATATTCTATAACAATATATTAATTCTTAAATATTAAACATAAATAGAATAATCAAAGTTATTTATATAACGGGTATTCTCATTTTTTACCTATATATATAATTTTCCCATTTTTAAATCATTGATAAGATTACCAATAGAAGATTTATGTAATGGATTATATCCTTGTTGTACTGCCTCTCTTAAATGTTTTTTTAAAAATAAAATTAATTCTTCCATTAGCTTTTCATTTTTTTCTTGTAAATATATTAGTTCAAGTAGATAACTTTTATTACATTTATCATAATCAATTTTATCAAACATAATTATTTAACTATAATATATTATTTTTTCTTTTTTCTAAAGATCGTTTCAGAAGTCTTTTTTGATGCTTTATTGTATATTAATTTACTTTGTCGTTTCATTTCAGCGTTAGGAATCAAATCCCAACCACTAGATGTTTTGAGCCATGAATAATTTTTATTAGTAATTTTTTTATGTAATTCATCTTTCTTAAGTTTGCTATATCCTACAATTTTTAAAGATGTGTTATATTTTGCTATAAGACGTTTCATTATATAAACTGGTGGTTGATCCATTAATAGTATTAGTATATATTTTTATAATATATATTAATATTTCATTACAAAATATGTTTCTTCGTTGTTTATTGTTCTTTTCATTATTTTTATTTATTTCTTAGTTAGTTGTGGATTCTTCGTGAGTACTTTTTGTGAGTATTATATAGTAATTATTGTTGCAAAAAGTACTCACTAGGAATTATATAATATAAATATTTTTAAATTCTTCGTTGATTTGTTCAAAAGAAATTGGATTTTTATTTAAACTCATTTGTACGTGAGTACAAATTGTAAGAATAACGAAATCAATAAGTTTTTCAAGATGTTTTTCATGTTTATATTTAGTACCTTGGTAGTTAATATTGAAATGTGCATTCATATTTATATCTCATATATTATTCGATTAAATATTGGATTAATGGTATTGGCATTTTATATCTGTTAGCTGTGCCGTTGATTTTATCCCAGGCAAGATGTTTTTTATTATGTTGTTTACAATTGCAACGTTTGTCCTTCAATTCTGTTTTATTAGTCCAAATTCTAGTAGGTTTTTTATAATTAAATCCAAATCTACAATAATTAACTATAATTGATGGTTTATCAATATAATCACGCAATCTTCCATATGCTGGATTTTCCATAAACCAATATGTAGGTTTAAAATATTCAATGATCTCAAATGTTTTTAAAACTGGAGGAAGACCATGGTTTAATTCGTCGAGTTTCATTAATTCTTTCGTTAATATTGCATTATGAAATTTAACATATTTACCTAATGATACATTTCTTGCTATACTAAAAAATCTACATGGCGGTGAAGCCCATATAATATCAAAATGTTCATTTTCAAAAGCTTTTTTATAATCCCAATTAACTATATCTACGCAAATATCAGGATCAAACTTTTTTAATAGATCTATACTTATAATCTCCCAATCTGAAGGACATGCTTTTTTAAATGATTTAGTACCACAAAATAATTCTAAACATCTCATATATATATGTATATATATTAATCACTATCTTCATCTTCATTTAAATATTTTTTAGAAGAACTATTGGTATCGCCCCAAAGCAATTCATTAAAATTTTTATAAAACAATGGCGGGTTCTGTGTAAAATCGAGATAAGCCCAATTATATTTTCCTTGTGTTGCTTGTATTAATAATCTTCTAAAGTTTTTATCACCGCCAAATGAATCTCCATATTCTTCGCTAAGTTTTTCCATTTCTTTCATATTAGTGATTTTACCTAATAGTACATGTGAGTTATTGTTTCTAACAATTGGTGGAACTGATTTAAAGTTCTGTGTAGCCATCAGACAAAGACCGCAGTTATAATGCCTGTATCTACTGACAAATTTATAAATTAGACTTGATTGTTTAATACCTATAAAATCATCTAATATAATAGCAAAAAGTGGTTGTTCAGATTTTTTAAATGATTCCTGATATTTAATTAAATCGCCAATGATTTTATCTTCATAACGATCATAACAAGTATTTGGAAATTTTTCTAATAAAAATCGACTTGTTCGATCGTTATGTATAGTATTAGATATTATTACTACATAATCAAAAATATCAGCATAAAAATGTTTTGATAAAAGTAAATTACTAATTAATGTTGATTTACCACTACGTACTGGAGCTACACATAATACACATGCACCATTAGCAACATTAGGTAAATTAGGGTGTATTTCTCTTTTTAATTTATTTTCTGTACCATCGGGTTTAATTGGATATATTTGTAAATCATTCATTTATATTATATATGATATAATATTAATGACATTAACAACTTTTAATATAACAGAATTGGGAGTTTTTACTACTTTAGTTTTGGGTTCAGTAGCTCTAATAATAAAACAAACCCAAAAATCAAGATGCCGTACATTTTCATGTTTATGGGGATTGTTTCAATGTGAGAGAGATTTAATAACGGAAGAGACTTTATCAATTGAGGAATCGGTTTAACAATTCCTATATCTACTTTTTTTTAATAAGAGCGGATAATGCTTCCTTATCGGTAATAAGCTCTTCGTTAGTTTTAACAGCAAGACCTTTATCACTGCGGATTAAAACACGATCTAAAGTTTCGTAAACTTTATCATCATAAATTTTAATAAGATGTTTAATTTTTTGGCATTTATTGCAAAGATTGTTGGAACACCATTCGTCGGGGTTATTACATAGTACGCAGGTATATGAAAACATTTTATATTATAAGGTTAGATTTTAAAATTGAGAAAAGAATTTAATTAATATTGGATTAATTGTGGCTGATAAATTGGCATTGGAGGAGTTAATTTTTGAATATCTAAGAAAGAATACTTTTTTACTCTATGGTTGTTTTTATGAAGAGTATGATAAATTGCTGATCTATTCATATTATATTTTATTCCTAAATCTTTTTGTGAAATAAAATACATTGTGTTAATTAATTCCTCTTTATCGTTATTATTAAATTCTAAAACTTTATAATGGTAATTTGTTTTATTGTTAGAGTTTTTAGTTCGTGGCATTATATTATATACTAAGATAATCTTTATATAATAAAATGGGTATTAAATCAATTTTTTAATTGTTATATAATAAAAGTATTATGAAGAAACGGCTACATTGCCATTACGTAGCACCATAGTACGTTGGTATTTTCCCCAAATAAAAGATTTACGTAGCCATACATCATTGCCAGTAGCTGTTGTTCCATTATTAACTCTATTAATAGATCGAGTTAGTGAAATAGGTTTTTGTCCAACTTTAGTACCAGTGTTTGTTTGTGGATCAGTAATTAGACTAACTCCACCATAATGTTGCATCCCTTCAAAATTTTGATTTGGTGTAGCGGCATCTCCTACATCTTGACGAATATCGACACCATTAACGGTTGATGTTGCCGCCATACGATGATTGGCAATTATACCTGCGACACCTTCAGATTCAGCTCCACCTTTTGAAACGGATTGATCCCATGAATATTCACAATTTGCAACATTAAGATCAACGCCAAAAACCTGTGCAAGTTGGTTCTGTTGCTGTGATTCACGCTCAACATCACGATTATAAATATTACGATCATTTACTCGTACATTATACGGGCTTGGTAGATATGTTGCGGATGAATAATATTTTCCCATAAGTGGAGATACAAGCGGTTTAGTTGCTGATACATGTCTTTGGTCAGCCCAAACTAGAGATTTTACATTCATGTTTGACATACCAATATCACGTGCAACAAGTTGTTTTCCAACTGGTGCCGCTGGAATTGTTGTTGTTGTTAGAAGGAGATCATCATATGGAATACTAAGACCAGATTCACTCATAATTTGTTTAGCTACATCATTCATTACATCACTTGAGTATGTAAGATAATCAGCTAAAAATTTAACAGTTGTTGGTGCAACTTTCGCTCCATAGTCGCCACCAGCTGGTAGATTTGCTGGATCCCAAAGACATAAATTACCTGCGTCATCAGCAGTTTTACCCTGTTGAGTAAATACTAAATCAATTACTACTGGTTCATTAATAGCAAAAAGTGGCAATTGTAAGGAAGAAGTCATAGGAAATAATTCACTAAGTTTAATTACGCCAAGGGGTGTTTCATCTTCATCATCTACACCAAATATTTTTGTTGTTTCAGGAGTTAATCCTTCGGTGTTTGTCGACCACACCACACCAGAAGGCTGATAAAGCCCTGTTCCTAAGTTGTCTGGCTCCAGCCCATCATTGGTTAATTTTGTACTAACATCTTTGTACTGACGTTCCTCAATTGTTTTAAATTGACGTGTCATAGTTGCATATCGTCCATATCCATCAGATGTTGCAATAATACGGCTACCTATACGTAGAGTAGCTGAGTCAATACATGCGTGGACTCCAGTACGAAGTGGGAAAAATGGACGTTCACCTTCAGCGGCGGTTGGTACATCTGAAACGACACCAAGTTGAATACAACTTCCAGTATCAAGAATTCCTTTTCTCTCTAATACGAATTTACAACCATTGCGAGATATAGTGGTAGGATCAAGAATAGATGTTTCAATATTCATATTAGAAACAGTTGGTAGTGTTGCGATTTGTAGTGCTAGGGGTATTTTTGTAGACATTTTATATTATTACATAAGATAAAAAAATCATAATATTAATTGATAAATATTTAATATTATGAATATAATTAATTTTGACTTTATCTAAAGTTTAATTAATAACACGAATTCCATTTGGTGAATATGCTAATGTATTTTCTGATAGAACATATGTGAAAATGGAGTTAGGCGAAACACCATCAAGTGTTGATCTAATACGAAGACCATATGGTTGACGAGAATAATTAATTCCTACTTTAAAAGGGTCTGTTCTAACACCAAATCCTGCAACGGGGCGATGGTCGGGAAGCGTTTCCTGTTTAGTATCTCCACCATCAGCGTTAATATCAGTGGCGAGACCAGATTGTGATTGGAGACCAATTAATGAGTGATTCATATGACGGAATGGTTTAATAGCGTTAATAAAATTAGAAAGTAATTCAACCTGTGGGCGAAATCCTGTTTCAATATCATTATCAACAATAGGATTTTCTAATGGGAAATTTACACCACCTTTAGCGAATGAAACTTCGGTAATATCGGCTGTATCAGTAGTAGGATCATAATCACCTGTGCCTTTATTAGTTAAAAATGGTGTTCCATTACTATCTTTTGTAGAATTATTAATATGAGGTGTAGGAATGAAATTGCTAAATACAGAAAGTACACGTTGACCACCAAGATTTAGAACTAATGTTTGATCAGATGAATTAATTGTGCTATAAATATGACTAATACTATTGTAAGAAATAGATCCTTCGACTGCGTTTGAAAGTTTAGATTCGGTAGAATCATCGGGTACAAGTAAATCATATGTTAGTGTTAGGTTTTGTAGTCTATAATATGATGAACCAGTTGAAGTTTCAACACCTGTTGCATCAAGTACTGGCCCTATAGCATTACTGTCTGGTGATAAATCAAGCTGTACTGATAATCCACCAATAAGTCCTAGAGGTAGTGGTTCACCACCACTTAATAGACCTGTGCGTAGTGGCATTGAGAAACTTGTTATTTGATTTAAGCCAGATGCTGACACTGCGTTTCTTGATGCAGTACCAGATTGCTGAGATACTCCACTATCAAAATCTTCAGGTGAATGAGTTGTTGGCATTACTGAAGCGAGATAACGAGGATATTGGCGAACTATTTCTAATGATTGATTATTATCTTGGTTTGAAAGTGTGATCTGTTGGATACAAGCGGCTACACCAACTTTATTATTAACACATGCATCAAATACAGCTGGTGGTGTTCCACCAAGTCCACCAAAACGTGATGAACCATTATTAACAAGTTTTCCATCACCAGCACCACCATTTTGAATTATAGAAAATTCACCATTCAATCGTACACTGGTGCCTACTAGGAGATTTGGACTATTAGATATTTCGAACTGTACGATAGGGAAACCAGATTGGAATCCATATGTATTATTTGCAGGGGCATTAATTGGATTAATTTCAACTTTTTCAACTCGTGTAAATGACATTTTATATTATAGTATAAGATAAGATTTTAAGATAAATAAAATTAATATTAATTAAATTATCGTACAACCGTTGAACCATTTTTACTAATATTAAGTCTATTAAGATGATTTACTTGATGAACAAATAATTTTGATGAAGTACCACCAGTTGCTGAATAATCTACACGTAGAGCTACATCACCTTTTGCTAAATTAGAAACTTGTCCATATTTTGAAAGTCCACGACCTATAACAAAATTAGAAGATGGAAATCTTAAATCACGGACAGTTTTACCCATATTAGTAATTGCTTTTTCTACTTCAATTAAATGAAGAGGTTCAGATTTATTAAATGGATCTTGTGAAAGACGTTTTAAACTAACTGATCGATCAGGTTTTAGAGAACCATCAATAACAAACTGATATGAATCTGCACCATCAATATTAGGCTCAAAACTATCTTTGTCTGTGTAGACTTGTGATGTATCACTAAGTGGACGTGTTAATAGTGAATAAGCTCTAGTTTCACGAGTATTAATATGTTGAGATGTAATACCAGTTGTTGCTAAAACATTATTGCGATAAGTTGTATTTGTTCTATAATCAATATTAAGTCCTTTATCAGATGCTACTTGTGCCATCATGCCTTTAACGTATCCATCTGGTGGCTGAACTTGATCCGTAATTAATTCAAGATCTGAAATAACATATGATTGGCCAGGGAAAACTTCAGTACTACCAATATCTGCGTATGTTATAGCATTAGTTCTATTTGATTGTTTCCAAAAAAGGGTTGCTATATTACGGGTAAAACTTCCGCCTAATCCAACACCTAATGGACGGTTAGGAATATATTTAACGCCAATATTCGTTCCTTCAAGAGTAAACCCATTAATTACACCTAGACATTCATTGAATCCACCCGCATTTTCAATCATTATACAATCACCAATACGGAATGGATTATTAAGCCGTCTGGTTGCGTCCATCGCACCGGGATAAGCGTCATGAATTACAGTTGTATATTCTTGGTTAATTGATGTTTTTTCATTATCATCTTTAGCAAAATTATCACCACCAGCGGTTGTAGCACTAATTAAAACCCATGGATCATCATCTTGAGTACCAATAGGGTTAGCCAATATTGACCTAACGAAAGAATCAAGAGTTATATTAACACGAAGTCCAGATGTTGTAGCAACAGGGAATATTTTAGCTGATGTTCCTAAAATACCAGAATTGTTAATTGGTTGCTGAATTGCTACTTTTACTGGAGTTTCATTTACTGTAATAAATGATCCTGCAACAACAGCCTCTGGTTGATTCCAGTACAACTGACCGTCCATATTGGTATTAATACTTTGTCCTTCAAAAAGACTACGTTTTTGAGTAATTGATTTATTTCCTGTATATTCCCAATCCATCGCTGTCATAACATTATAATCCTGTAAGCTTTCGAGTTCGCTCATTGAATCACCAGTTGTAATTCTAATATCGCGAATTAAAGAGTGGCAACCTGCACGTCGATTTGGTTTAAATAAACCACGCCCTGATAATTCAATATTATAACGTAAATATGTGGCCTGAGGGTTAATATATCCTAAATATGATGGAAGTAAAAAACGAATTTGATTAACGGTTGGTGTGTAATCAATTTCAGATTCAGGTTTAATTATAACAGTTTTTGATGCTACGAAAGTTGTATCATTGTTTGCTCTATACATTTATAATATTAGATTAGATATTATTTTTAAACATTATATTTATTTATTTTTAATTAAATATAATGATGTTTTTTATTGAACCACAAAATACGGATTCCTTCATTTTATTTATTGTTTATTGTTCTTTGTTCTTTTTATTCTTTTTATTTATTTCTTCGTTGATTGTGGATTCTTAGTGAGTACTTTTTGTGAGTATTATATAGGTATTATTGATACAAAAAGTACTCACTAGGAATTTATATTTAACAAAAATATGAAATCATTTGTTCAAATGATCAAAGAAAAATATAAAAAATAAAAACATGAAATCCTAGTGAGTACTTTTTGTAAGCTTTTTAAAAAGCTGACATTCCCGCGGGCGTATCTACAATATTATTAGCTGATGGTAGAATTCCACTTGCTCTAGACATTGTTGTACTAATGCTAGGTGGCGGTGGTGGATCGTGTGCCGCTTCTTTGTGGAATAAGTCGTACAATCCTAGACCAACACCAACAGCAATTCCAACTGGCCCTAAAACAGCTAAGGCTGTTGCTCCAAGTCCAACACCTGCCACTTCAGCCGCTCCAACGCCAATTTCTGCCGCTTCTGCACCTTCAGAAACACCAGCTCCAATTTCTGCTCCTTCACTAGCACCTTCCACGCCTTCGTCAGCATCAACGCCTATAGTTGGTGCTGGTGTAGCTACAGCACCACCACCAGCTTGTATTGATCCAGTTAAAGCCCCTTGAGCCGCTTCACCTCCAGCTTCTGCACTTTCCGCACCTTCTGCACCTTCCGCAGTTTCAGTACCTTTTGATGCCGCACCTGTAGCATTAGCACTAGAACTAGTTCCTAATTGTCCAGCTCTATACGCCGCTACTTTTTTAGCTCCAGCATTGGCTAATGTAAAAGCAAGGCCTGTATTTTCAACAAGTTCGTCTATTTGTTCTTTCTTTTCAGCATCAATACCGATAGCTTCTGATGCTTTGCTTCGCCATGCATCTGCGAAGTTTTTACCTTTAACCGTAATTTCATTTAATGCTTCGTCAGAAGATGCACTAAAAGCACCGCCAAGTTCTTGTAATCTTTGTTGTGCAGACATATTTATATATACTATTGATAAAAAAATAGTATATATGTAATAATTAAAATGAATTAATTAGTGAAAGGTTTTTTCTTTTTTTTGACATCTTTACCGTCTTCATGAAAATCTTTGCTTCCTTTTTTGGTAGTAAAATCTTTATCGCCTTTTTTGGTTTTAGATGCTGTACCTTTTTTAGCGGTGAAATCTTTATCGCCTTTTTTGGTTTTTGAAGGTGATCCTTTTTTGTATGATGCTTTGGCTTTGCTCATTGCATCTTTGTACGAAACATCGTGTTTCTTTGCGTAATCTTTGACGTGTGTAATCCATGCTGATACCATTATTATTATATATATGATATATATAAAAAATTAATTAAATTCAACGATAGATAAATTATTAATATTAATTTTAGCCATTTTAATAATATGTTTGTTTGAGTATTCGTGTTGTATTCTATTTTTCCAAGTTAAACCTTTTTCACCACATTTACAATCATATCTAATTTGATTGTATTTTTTCCTATACTTAATGGTATTTCGTTGTCTAGTTTCAGGACTAACATAAGCATTAATGGCATTTAGTTGATATTCAAGATTATCGCCAATATATTGTTGTTCTATAATAGCTGGATTAATTGTTTCATCATATAATGTTGCTAATGTTGATACTTCCCAAGAATCAAATCCTCCATGATCATTTATAAAAGTATAAATTGGTCTTGTACATTTCAAATTACATAAATATCGATGTTTATAAATTCGTTTATTTAAATTTTTAGTTGAACCTATATAATTCATTTTCTCGTCTTTCTTTGAAATCTTGTAAATTATTGTTGCACACATTTATATTATATAATGAGATATTAAATAACAAGAAAATACACACGTGCTAATTAAAAAAACCTTCACACTTAATTAATTATTAATTGTTTGTAATAAATTTAATAATCTCTAATTTTTGAATATCAGTTAAATTATAAAATTCAATTGTATTTTTAATATTATCTAAATTATCAATTGTTGTTGATTGTGATTGACTTTTAATAAAATAATTTAATATAATATTATTAATTATTGATAATCGTTCAATATCATTATTGATCCATTCATGTATTGATAGATCTTTATTATTAATTTCAATAAATGGTGATGGTGAAAGTACAGGCATTTTTTCATTAATATTATTAAAAGCCTCATCAAAAGTATCTATATCACTTAATTTACATATTTGAATAATTAACTTATCATCTATATCGTCAATATTGTCAAGGTATTTTTTGATTTCTTCAAAAGCTACTTTACCACGTTTATTAGTTTTAGATAATCGAGGATATGATGATTTATTAATATTCCAAATAATGGTATTATTTTTTGTAAGTTTAAAATATATATTGGACAATCTTTTAAGAAAATGGAAACCGTCTTTATTTTTTGCTATAATTATGTTATGAGGCATCACTATATTATATTATAGATATATATTTAAATAGTAATATTAATATTACCAATATAAATAAATTCATCTTCATCATTATCAATTGTATAATCATCAATAAAATTAATAATTAAATTATTAGGTAAATTAATTTGTTTATATTCAAAAAATATTCGTGGATAATCAATAGCAAACATATTATATCCAGTATCAGTTTGTTTAATATCATAATAAATATTATGTTTATCATTTAGTTTTTTCCAATATATTTTAATCATATCAGATAATGGAGTTGAATTATATAAATTAATCTTTGAAATTAAAACATCCGGTAATAAATTTAACATCTTATATTATATAATGATTTTATTTTTAATATATATATAATAAAATAATAATAAAAAAATTGTATTATAATATAAATGTTAGAATTTACACAATTGTTAAATATCGTCGATATGGATAGAATAGGTATGTTAGATAATATTCCATATAAAATAATAAAATCACAATATACAGACAATGAAGTACGTGTTGATATAAAAATAGAACATAATCAATATTTTGTTAATTGGCAATTCAAAGTAAAAGGAATATATTATAAATATAATATCATGTTGGATCGAACAAGAGATCATAGTTATTATTTTGATTTGTACTGTGATTGTTGGTGCAATGAATGTAAAATGATGAAAAACCCACGGAACAATATTAATTGTAATGTAAACTGTGATCATACATGTTATTGTAAAAAATAATATATATATATATTAATGACAAATAAAACAGATACAGATAAATGGATTAAAATTGCTTTAAACCCAAAGAATGCAGGACAATTTTCATCAAAAGCTAAAGTACTCAACATGTCAACCTTACGGTTTGCCAATATAGTTATTAAAAGATTAAAAGGTAAAAAGAATACAATAGACGAAATCAAATTATTAAAACAAGCTGTATTAGCAAGAACATTAATTAATATGAAAAAATAGATATAGATATATAGGGTTTCGCCTACGGCGACCGGCGATCTATATAAGAAACCTCTTATATGCTTATATATGCTCTTTAAGTAGTTATTGTATAACCTTTATTATGCTATATAGAGCATATAATATTAATATTATATGCTCTATATCCCCTTTAAGTAGTTATTTATATAACTTTGTATATGCTATATATAGCATATTATAGGTTATGCGGGGTATAAAGACTATATATGTTATTATATTATATAATGTCATTATACAAGCACCCCTGTTCTAAAAGTATTGTAGAATTTAATCAAGCACGTCTTGGCAATGATTCAACTAAAATAGAATATAAACTTTCTAACCTTAGACCATATGCATGGCGATTACGTTATAATCCAAATATATTATCAAATGGCGATGACGATGATGGTTATAATGGAAGAGGTGGAGGACATACGTATGATACTCATAGCGAAGAGGAGAATGATTATGAAGATGAAGAACAATCAAAATTAAATATCATATGGAGCGATAATGATCTTTTAGAAGCATATAATTATTTTGATGAATCATAAGATTATATATGATTACTATATCAATGAGAAAACAAAAGATTAATTCACTTGCATTAATTGATAATATTATTATAGCTTATGAAAAAAATGATCGTTATATTGATTGTTATTATTTTGATAAACAATGGAGATTAACTAATTCGCATATTATTGTTAGCGATGATATTCTATTTTATTTTAAATCAATTATTGTTTATAAATTCTTTAGAAGTCATCATGATTATAAAGTATATGATATATGCGGTTATTTAAATTATGTAGTGTATCCACCAGATTACGATGAATGGATTCCTATTTCACAATTTTTAAAAGAGATAATAAATTGAATTGTTCTTATAACTATATAAAAATAATATGTTATATATATATATAATGACATACATCGATTCACTACTTGATAAATTAAAAAAGAAAAGACCAACACTTTCTAACGGATCAATAACAACTTATAAACGCAATCTTATTCAACTTCATAAAAAAATGTTCGACGGTAATGGTGGTATTGAAAGTTTAGATTTTCTTAAAGATAAAGAAAAAGTATTTGATGCAATTAAAGATATGAAACCATCAAGTCAGAAATTAATACTTACAACAATGTGTGTATTTTTAAACGCAGATGATGATAAAACAAATGATGCAGTTTGTAAAGATTATAGAAAAGAGGTATTAAAAATTCAAACTGAAATGTCTAATAAAAATGTAGGTCAACATAAAACTGACAAAGAAAAAGATAATTGGGTATCATGGGCAAGACTTGAAAAAGTACGTAGACATTATAGAACACAAATTACTAATAAATCTTTTATGAAAACAAAGACAGCTTCTACAATTAGTAATGCTGATTTTAATTTATTGCAAATGTGGGTAGTTGCTTCACTATACACACTACACCCTCCAATTCGTAATAATTATATTATGACAGTTATCGATGAAGATGATTATAAAAAAATAAGTAAGTCTGATCAAGCTAATACAAATTACCTTGTTGTTAAAAATAAGAAAGAAAAGTATTTTGTTTTAAATTCATATAAGACAGTTGCCATTCATGGACAAAAGATTATTCCATTAGAGAAAATGTTAAACTCAGTTATTAATATTTGGTTGAAATTTAATGATAGTGGATTTCTTTTACTCAATATTCGAAAAGAGGAGTTAACTAACAATGGCCTTACTAAACTTATTCAG
>Ga0222646_100133_pt1 | contig 25269 bp, 22 predicted proteins | sample AntAcemetagen293_FD_179819 | JGI IMG/M metagenome (GOLD analysis project Ga0222646, IMG submission 179819) | Saline water microbial communities from Ace Lake, Antarctica - #293 | ecosystem: Environmental > Aquatic > Non-marine Saline and Alkaline > Saline | place: Antarctica: Ace Lake | collected... | reverse complement strand
GTTGTAGCATGATTTCGCTGAGCCAAATAAAGTACGGATTCTTACTTTTACGCCATGGTAAATCTCTTTTATTTTGTAAGTACCAGTATATTAGTGTGTTAGAAAATTTCATATAGAAAGAATAGAATTGCAATATTACATTTTAAAATTCGGATAAATTTAGGTCATTATCTTTTTGCAGTTGATTAATTATCATATATTTGCATCCGCATTTTTGGAGGTAAATTAATAAAAATATAGTAAAAATAGAGACATGACGAAAGCAGATATCGTATCTAAAATTTCAGATAAATCAGGAATCGAAAAAACAGATGTTTTGGCAACTGTAGAAGCATTTATGACTGAAGTTAAGGGTGCATTAGAAAATGGCGATAACGTATATTTAAGAGGTTTTGGTAGTTTTATTATCAAAACAAGAGCAGAGAAAACCGGTAGAAATATTTCTAAGAATACAACTATTAAAATTCCTTCTCACAATATTCCAGCATTTAAACCAGCAAAAACTTTTACTGAAGGAGTAAAAAGTAAGGTTGCTGTTAAATAACACAATACTAATCGAAACCTAAAAGGTTTTAAAAAATCGAAACATTATGCCAAGCGGTAAGAAAAGAAAAAGAGCGAAGATCTCTACACACAAGAGAAAGAAAAGAGCAAGAGCTAACAGACACAAGAAGAAAAAGTAAGCTTTTGCTTACTTTTTCGTTTATTGTTTAGCGAAATAAAATTAAGTAAACAAAAAAGTTCATTGACATTCGAAGATTTGCTTGTTGTGTAAAGCAGTAAATCTTCTCACGGTATTAAAAATACCTGACAATATTAATCCATCTACACAATTAAGTGTAGTTTAAAACCAAGTTCAGCATGAAAACAGAATTAATAATTCGTTCAAATTCATCTGATATTGATTTTGCCTTATTAAGAGATGGGAAACTTATTGAATTAAATAATGAAACAACTGGGAATAAATTTTCTGTTGGCGATATTTTTTTAGCCAAAATAGGAAAAGTATTAACAGGTTTAAATGCAGCCTTTGTTAATGTAGGATATCCAAAAGACGGGTTTTTACATTACCATGATTTAGGTGCGCAGGTAAACTCATTAAATACATTCATTAAGAAAGTAAGCACAGGTAAGTATAAAGAATTCACTTTAAAAAACTTCCAATTTGAGGAAGAAATAAATAAAGACGGTAGTATCAACAAAGCACTTAAAACAGGACAAAACCTGTTGGTGCAAATTGTAAAAGAGCCAATTTCTACAAAAGGACCAAGATTGAGTTCTGAGCTTTCAATAGCGGGTAGATTTTTGGTATTAGTTCCTTTTTCTAATAGAGTTTCAGTTTCTCAAAAAATTGAAGACCCAAAGGAAAAAGAACGCTTAAAAAGATTAGCAAAAAGCATCAGACCAAAAGGTTTTGGCGTTATTCTAAGAACTGTTGCCGAAGGAAAAAAAGTGGCAGAACTAGATAAAGATTTGCAAAACTCATTAGAACGTTGGAAAAAGATGTGTAAAAGCATTGCAAATACAAATACCCCAACAAAAATATTGAGTGAATTAAACAGAGCATCTTCTATTTTAAGAGATGTAATGAATGAAAGTTTTACAAGCATTGTTACCAATGACGAAACGCTTCAATTAGAAATTAAAGAATATTTGCAAGAAATTTATCCTGAAAAGGAGAAAATAGTAAAATTGCATACTTCTGAAATTCCTATTTTTGAAAAGTACGGAATAGAAAGACAAATAAAAACGTCTTTTGGTAAAACAGTTTCTATGAGCAAAGGTGCGTATCTAGTAATAGAACACACAGAGGCTTTACACGTTATAGACGTAAACAGTGGAAACCGTTCTAACAAAGCAGGATCTCAAGAAGATACCGCATTAGAAGTAAATCTAATTTCAGCAACAGAAGTAGCACGCCAATTACAATTGCGTGATATGGGAGGAATAATTGTTGTAGATTTCATTGACATGCACAAGCCTGAAAACAGAAATAAACTGTATCAGCATCTGAAAGAGCAAATGGCTTTTGATAGAACAAAGCACAAAATATTACCTCCAAGTAAATTTGGATTGGTACAAATTACAAGACAAAGGGTAAGACCAGAGTTAAGTATAAAAACTACCGAAGCCAACCCAAACAAAAATGGAGATGTAGAAGCACCAATTGTCTTATTAGACAAGATAGAGGCAGATTTAGAGAAGTTTCTCTCTAATCCAAAGAATAAAAAGGTACAATTACACTTGCACCCATTTATCGCTGCTTATCTATTAAAAGGCGCAAATTCTATTCGTTTTAAATGGTATTTAAAACACAAAAAGTGGATTACTATTATACCTCGTGATGCTTACACATACTTACATTATAGATTTAAATCTCCTAGAGATTAATTTTTATACTTGTAAAAGGCAATAATTTTTTATCAAGAAAAACCCGAAACTCTAAAGTTTCGGGTTTTTTTATTTTATAAACTATTTTATAATGAATGATAGTATGCAAGTATTTTTGCTACATCTTTTTGATCTTTATAACTTAAATTTTATTTCTTAACATATTTTTTCAATCCTTTTTCTTTATCAGATAAAACGGCTAAGATTGCCTTCTTTTTTAACTTTATAGAGACATATTTGCGGTCTTTATTTAAAATATAATATTTCTTTAAAGTGACATATTTTTTATTAGGACTTGCATTATTGTACGTGTTTTTTAAAATGTAAGGCTCTTTTAATATTTTACTATAATCTGCTAACAAATAGCTGTTTTTAGAGAGGGCAGGGGTCATGAAATAGTGTCTTTCTACCTTTGTTAAAAACATATTTGAGGGTATTTTCACAAAGTTATTATCGTTAATTACAAAACCTGTTACCGATTTGTCTCTTAAAATAAACCCTTTTTTTGCATTAGGCTTTAGACGATTAATTGATGCTGGTTATAATAAGTATTTATTTTTTATACCATTAGCGAATTTATTATTCGCAAGTATGGAAAGTAAAAAATAACTGCCCATAACCCGTATATAATTTATTGCTAGTTCTTACCTACTAACGAAAGTCCTCGCGGACTTTTTATCTGTGATTTATTTGCTAACTTTAATGCTTAAAATACGCAACTAATCTTATACCAAACCGTTGGTAGCCATTTGACCATTGTACTTTCCTGAAATAGGTTGACTAAAAATTAAACACTTCATGGCAGTCACTTATGAAAATACAAAAAGAACCCTGGCGAAAAAAATCATCCGAAAAAGTAACTTTAGAACTCAAATTATCGCACCAAATGGCACCCCTAATCCTGCTCCCGAATCAAATACAAATACACTGGGTAATGATCGGAATAGCCTCCAGTATACCCGCCATTGGAAAAACTTCGAAAAGGGTATCCTTTGTATTTCCCCTTTTTATCACGTAAAAACCGCTTGTTAAAAATCATGGGCTTGTACATTTTATAGGTAGAAAAATCTTTTGCTCCCTTGTCTAACAAAGCAGATGAAATTAAAATCATATCAAAAAGATTTAAATTGTCCCTATAGACTAAAGTGTTGTATCCTTTTCTGTGCAAGTTTTCATATGGATTGTAAATATCATTGGCTCCAACATTTTTCTTTTTCCTTTTTGTTTTTAAAACCTTCTTAAAACTAGAATTATTTGGGTCATCATTAAAATCGCCTATAAGTAAGATTTTCGCATTCGGCTCTTTTTCTCTAATCTTCTTAATTATTTTGGTGTTTTGGTAGGCAGCTTTCTCACGCAAAGGCCTGCTTTTTGTCTCGCCACCACTTCGAGAAGGCCAATGATTTACAATAAGGTGTATGAGTTCATCATCTAAATAACCAGAGACCAATAACTGGTCTCTCGTAAATACCTTTCTGCTGTTTCTATAAATATTAGGATTAAAGACTTCGTGGTACACGGGTTTAAAGTATCTTTTTTGATACAACAACGCCACGTCAATACCTCGCTTGTCAGGAGAGTCATAATGCACAATGCCGTATTGCTTTGTCACTAAATGTTTCGATTGCACCAAATCCTCTAAAACATTTCGGTTTTCCACTTCAGATACGCCTATAATTGCCGGACTCGTTTTGGCTTCGTCTAAGCCTATTTGAGCAATGGTACTTGCCAACTTATTAATCTTGTCCCAATAGACCTTAGACCTGTTAAATTTCAGCTCCATCATTGGGCTAGCCTCATCGTTTATCAGAGGATCATTTATGGTGTCAAACAAATTTTCCAGATTGTAAAAAGCAATGGTTCTAATGGTATATTTCTTTTCATTTTTCTGAGAAAAAGAGGTACAGATTTGAAATAGTAAGAGTACTAATACATAGTTTTTCTTGTTCATTTTTCGCTTTTTTTTGTTATAAATTTACAGAATAAAAGGCATGATTTAAATTTTTTTTGTGATTTTAGAAACTTTTTTCAAAAAATAAGTGGTAGCTTTACTTTGCTATTTAATTGAAAAAGAAAATGTTATGACTAAAAAAATTGTACATCTGGTACTGTTTTTGTTGTGTTATACAACACTGTATTCCCAAAATAGTATCAAAGGAATTATTTTAGAAAATAATTCTAAGAAGCCATTATCAAATGTTTTAGTAAGTGTTAAAAATACAATTATTAAGATCAAAACAGATGTAAAAGGTGTTTTTCAAATAAAAGACCTTGCGAGCGGAAGTTACCTACTAGAAATTAAATTAAACGGATTTGAAACCCAGAATTTTCCTTTAGAGCTCTTGAACACTGCTCTAGACTTAGGTGCCATTTTATTCTTTAGAGACATTACAGAAGAACTAGATTTAAGTGTTATCACAATTTCAGAAGATCAATTAAGCTCAGATGCGAGCGCCGCAGATAATATTTCTGGACTTTTACAGGCTTCTAAAGATATTTTTTTAAGAACTGCTGCGTTTGAGTTTAGTTCCTCTTTTTTTAGAGTAAAGGGCTTAGATTCCGGAAACGGAAAAGTTTTAATAAACGGTATTGAAATGAATAAGGTTTATGACGGCAGAGCTCAGTGGAGCAATTGGGGCGGATTAAATGATGTGTTAAGAAATCAGGAATTAAGCAATGGTTTGGCACCTTCTAGTTTTACTTTTGGCGGTATTTTAGGGGCTACAGACATGAATACTAGGGCTTCGCAGCAAAGACCAGGAAGTAGAGTTTCCTATTCTTCTTCTAACAGAAGTTACCAACACAGGGTGATGGCAACACATACCACAGGCATTTCTAAAACCGGTTGGGTACTGACTTTTTCTGCAAGTAGAAGAACGGGTGTAGAAGGTTTTAATGAAGGCACTTCTTACAATGCATCTGCTGTGTTTGCATCCATAGAAAAGAAAATTAACGAGAAACACAGTCTTAATTTTACTGGAATTTTTACGCCAAACAGACGCGGTAAATCTTCACCAAACACACAAGAAGTATTTGATTTAAAAGGAATTGAATACAATGAATATTGGGGGTGTTTAAACGGTAGAAAACTAAATTCTAGAATTAAAGAAGTTGCAGAGCCTATTGCAATGCTAAATCATTATTGGGATATTTTAGAAAATACAACGCTGCAGACAAACGCCTCATATCAATTCGGAAAAATAGGAAACAGTCGCTTAGATTTTAACGGTGGCGCAAATCCGAGTCCGACTTACTACCAAACCTTGCCAAGTTATTTTTTGAGAAATAATAATTTAGCGGGCGCTTATACTGCACAAGAAAACTTTGTAAATAATGGACAGTTAGATTGGCAGCGTATTTTTGATGCAAACACTACCAATGCAAGTGTGAACTTACACAATGCTTATGTTTTGTACGAAGACAGAAATGACGACAAACAACTCACCGTAAATACCATTTATACTACAGAGATTAACAATCATATGGCGATTAACGGAAAATTAGAATACAAACAGTTTCGTTCTCATAATTTTGCAAAAGTGATTGATTTATTAGGTGGAGGTGGCTATTTAGATATCAATAATTTTGCAGATTCAGAAGCCCAAATGCAAAATGATTTGCGCAATCCGAATAGAGTGGTAGGTGTTGGCGATACTTTTAGGTACAATTTTAATTTGAGTTCAGACCTTATAAATGCTTTTGTACAAGCACAATTTAAATACAATAAAATTGATTTTTTTGGGGCCGTAAATGTCTCTCAAATAACAAATCAAAGAGAAGGTTTGTATAAAAACGGTCGCTTTGAAAACACTTCTTTAGGGGCATCAGAGAAAATAAATTTCATAAATTATGGCGCAAAAGCAGGTGCAACTTATAAAATAAACGGGCGCAATTTAATAGATGCAAATGTGGCTTACGTAACACAAGCGCCAACCCTTAGAAACTCTTTTTCGAACTCAAGAGAAAACAACAATATTGTCGATAATTTACAAAGTGAAAAAGTCTTTTCTGCAGACGCAAGCTACATTAGAAGAAGTCCGATTATTACCGCCAGAGCAACCGCATATTATACGTCCATAAAAGAGGCTACAGAAATTTCTTTCTATTTTGGAGACGGCGTTGGTGGAGATAATACTGCTTTTGTGCAGGAAATATTATCGGGTATTGAAAAGAAACAGCTTGGATTAGAATTGGGTTTAGAAGCGCAAGTTACAGCAACAATAAAACTAAAAGGCGCCGCGGCTATTGGTAGTTTTACTTATGGAAACAATCCGGATTTGTACCTTACTTCAGATGTTACCAATGAAGGTGTTTTTGATGAAAACGGCCGCTCAGGAAACTATACATCCAACTTAAAAAACTATAAAATTTCTGCAGGACCGCACCAAGCATATTCTATTGGCTTTGAATATAGAGATCCTAATTATTGGTGGGTTGGGGCCACAACAAATTTCTTTCGAAACACATTTGTAGACATTGCACCTTTAACAAGGTCAAGTAATTTCTTCACAGCTGCAGACGGATTAACCTTTCCAGATTATGATTTAGATGTTGCGCGCCAATTATTGCAGCAAGAAAAATTTGAGGCGTATCAAGTGGTAAATGCTGTAGGAGGCAAGTCTTGGAAAATAAACGGGTATTATATTAGTGCATTTGCAACCGTAAATAACTTGTTAAACACCGCATATAAGTCTGGCGGCTTTGAACAAGGTAGAAATGCAAATTACAACGAATTAAGAGCAGATAAAGCATTAGACAAACCTGTATTTGGAAATAAATATTGGGTTGGTAGAGGAACTACTTACTTTCTAAATTTGGGAATTAGTTTTTAATAAAAACAAATTGATATGAAAAGAAATATAATGAGCAGTTTATGCATTGCACTTATTGGCAGTATTTTTTTTACAGCCTGTGTAGAAGACAATGATTTTACAGTACCAGAAAATTTAGGAGCAGAAGAAAATTTAAAATTAGAAGCAATATTAGACAGCATTCAAAACAATCACTTAGAGTTAAAATCGATAAAAGATTTAAAAATTTTGTACAACTCAGGTACAGATCCGGTAAAAATAGTTTCAGATATTGTGGTAAAAGGCTATGTAATTTCTTCGGATGCAAAAGGGAATTATTTTAGAGAGTTTTACATACAAGATGCACCCGAAAATCCGACGGCAGGAATTAAAGTTGTGGTAAACTTAACCAATAGTTATAACAAATTTAACCTTGGACGTGAGGTCTATATCCGACTTAAAAATCTCTATGTTGGAGAAACAAACTCGGGAGATGGTGTTGTTGCTATTGGTGGTAAAATAAAACTAACAGACAATCGAGAGATCGAAAGTATCACTCAAAATCAGCTAGAAAAGTACCTGTTTAGATCGGCAATTACAGCGGTAATTGTTCCTAAAATAGTAACGCTTGGTGGTTTGGAAAATGTTGCTAATATCGGCACTTTTGTACGTATAGAAAAGACAGCTTTTTCAATAGATTTGGCAGGAAAAACATTTGTAGACCCTTCAGAAGATTTTGATACGAAGCGTAAAATTGAGACCTGTGAAGGACCTAGTATAGTGTCTAGTTTTTTGGAAACAAGTTCTTTTGCTAGTTTTGCAAACAATGCTTTGCCAGAAGGCGGTGGAACCATTGATGCGGTTGTTTCTAGAGATTTTGGTGGAGATTTTACCGTTTTGGTTTTAAATACGTCAGAGGATGTAGATTTGAAAGAGACAAGATGTACGCCTTTATTGGTAGAAGATTTCTCTACACTTCTTTTAAAGGAAGATTTTGAGACCACTTCTGGAGAGATAAACATCCTAAATTGGACAAATTATAGCGAAGCAGGTTCTAAAAAATGGAGAGCTTATGACGATGCGAATTCTTCGAGTAGAGCCACAAGAATGGGGTCTTTTAGATCTGGTGATGCAAGCACCATTTCTTGGTTGATCACAAAAGGCATCAATTTAGACAGTACAGCAGAAGAATACCTGTCTTTCGAAACGTCTACCTCTTTTGCAGATGGAAGTACTTTAGAAGTATTAATTTCTGAAAATTGGGATGGCGAAGCAGCAACAATTACCGCTGCAAATTGGGTTGCTTTGCCCGCAAGAATAGCTTCTAATAATGATGATTTCAATCGTTTTAAAAACTCGACATTTATAAATTTATCTGGTTATGCGGGAACTGCTTATATTGCCTTTAAATATGTAGGAAATGGAAATGAAAATTTTGATGGAACCTATGAACTAGATAATATCACTATTATTGCAAAGTAATAAGTATAAGCATGGAGAAAATAGAACACATTGGTATTGCTGTTAAAGATCTTGAGGTTTCTAACAAATTGTTTGCATCCCTTTTTGGCGCAGCGCATTACAAAGAAGAAGAAGTGGCATCAGAAGGTGTAAAAACCTCTTTTTTTAAAAGCGGGCCCAATAAGATTGAGTTATTGCAAGCAACAAATCCCGAGAGTCCGATTGCAAAATTTATTACTAAAAAAGGCGAAGGCGTGCATCATATTGCCTTTGCCGTTTCAGACATAAAAGCGACAATAGAAAGACTTAAAAAGGAGGGTTTTATTGTTTTAAATGAGGTGCCAAAAAAAGGTGCAGATAATAAATTAGTGGCTTTTTTACATCCAAAAACCACCAACGGTGTTTTAATTGAATTGTGTCAAGAAATAGAATAAGTTAAAATACTCCTAACAGGCACTGTAAACTGCATACTAATTATTATCTTGCCAGCGTTTTAAAGCCATTATAAAATGCCTCCAAAATTTGAATCTTATCAAAAAAGACGCTTAGCATCTTCTTACATTTCTGTTGTAATTAGCATTGCTTTGGTGCTTTTTATGGTGGGTGTTTTAGGGTTGGTACTCTTAAAATCTACGGCAGTTGCAAATAGAGTAAAAGAAAAAGTAGCTATTACGCTTTATCTGAAAGATAAGGTGAGCACAAAACAAATACGTAGTTTTAGAGCTGCTATTGTAAAAGAGGAATTCACAAAAAGAATTACATACACTACCAAAAGGCAAGCAGCAAAACAATTTAGTAAAGAAATAGGGGAAGACTTTCTTGCCTTTTTAGGAGAAAATCCTTTAAAAAATGAAATTGATATCTTCTTAAATGCAGCGTATATAACGCCAGAAAAATTACAAGAAATAGAAACAAAACTTCTTAAAAATGCCTTTGTTGCAGATGTTTCTTATGATAAAACTTTGGTAAACTTACTAACAAATAATATTGAAAGAATTAGTTTTTGGCTCTTAGTTTTAAGTGGTTTTTTTGGTTTGGTAGCAATTATTTTAATTAATAGTTCTATTAGACTCTCTATTTACTCTAAAAGATTCAACATAAAAACCATGCAAATGGTAGGTGCTACGAAAAGTTTTATTAGAAGGCCTTTTATTTGGCAAGGTGTAAAATTAGGATTGATTGGTGCCTTTTTAGCCCTGATAGGTTTGGCCGTGCTTATTTATTATTTAGATAGTTTTGCACCAAGTTTAGGCTTGCTAAAAGATTATGTGACCATTGGTTATTTGGTTAGTGGCGTATTATCTGCTGCTTTTATAATTACCTGGCTAAGCACCTTCTTTGCAACACAACGTTTCTTAAACCTACAAACAGACGAACTTTATTATTAACATATGAAAGACGAAAACAGTCAAAAAGCAGCATTTATTTTTGGAAAGAAAAACTATATTTTTATGGTGATAGGTATTCTTTTTATAGCACTAGGATTCATTTTCATGTCTGGTGGCGGAAGTAATAATCCGGCTGTTTTTAATGAAGAAATCTACAACTGGCAGCGCATTCGTTTGGCACCAACATTGGTAATTATTGGCTTAGCAATTGAGATTTATGCAATTTTAGCAAATCCGAATAAATAAGCATGAATATTTTAGAAGCCATTATTCTTGGTATCATTCAAGGTTTAACAGAGTTTTTACCGGTTTCTTCTAGTGGTCATTTAGAATTGGCAAAAGCAATTTTAGGCGATACTTCTATACCCGAAGAAAGTTTAACCTTTACCGTAGTCTTACATTTTGCAACCGCATTAAGTACCATCGTTATTTTTAGAAAAGAAATTTTAGAAATTTTTAAAGGACTGTTGCAGTTTAAATGGAACGATGAATTTAAGTTTTCATTAAAAATTATTATTTCAATGCTGCCTGCAGTTGTTATTGGGTTGTTCTTTGAGGAAGAATTAGAAGCTTTTTTTGGAGGTAAAATATTATTAGTGGGTTGTATGTTATTACTTACTGCGCTCTTGTTACTGCTGGCAGACAAAGCAAAAAAAACCAAAAAGAAAGTCTCATTTTTGAATGCTTTATTGATTGGAATTTCACAAGCAATTGCTATGTTACCAGGAATTTCTAGATCTGGTGCTACCATTTCTACATCGGTTTTATTGGGAGTGGACAGAACACGAGCGGCAAAATTTTCTTTTTTAATGGTGGTTCCTTTAATTTTCGGGAAGATCGGAAAAGATCTTTTAAGTGGAGATTTAAGTTTCCAATCTTCAGAAATAATGCCAATTGCAGCGGGTTTTATAGCTGCTTTCTTAGCCGGCTTATTGGCTTGTAAATGGATGATTTCTATCGTGAAGAAAAGTAAACTTTCTTACTTTTCAATATATTGCGCAATTGTGGGAACTATTACAATTGGATACGCCCTTTTAAATTAAGAATACATGACGGAAGACGCTTACAAAGACGGTCAAGTTCTATTGATCGATAAACCTCTTACTTGGACTTCTTTTCAAGTAGTAAATAAATTACGTTGGGAAATTAGACAATATTTCAATATTAAAAAAATTAAAGTTGGGCATGCAGGGACTTTAGATCCTTTAGCTACAGGTTTGCTAATCATATGCACTGGGAAGCAAACAAAGCAAATAGATACCTACCAAGGTCAGATTAAAGAATATACAGGTACGCTTACCCTTGGTGCAACAACACCTAGTTACGATTTAGAAACTGAAATTGACAAGACCTTCCCTACAGCGCATATTACCGAAGCATTATTGCACGAAACCACCAAACAGTTTACCGGCGAAATTCAGCAAAAACCACCTATTTTTTCCGCCATTAAAAAAGACGGAAAACGCTTGTATGAATTGGCAAGAAAAGGAGAAACTACAGAAATAAAAGAAAGAACCGTAACGGTTGATGCGTTTGAAATTACAAGAATTAATTTACCAGAAGTAGATTTTAGAATTATTTGTAGCAAAGGAACCTATATTAGATCTATTGCTTTTGATTACGGAAAAGCATTAAATTCTGGTGGACATTTATCTGCTTTAAGAAGAACAAGAATTGGTAATTTTTTTGTGGATAATGCCCTTTCTGTAGAGGGTTTTATTGATAATTTGAAGGAAGATAGTTTACAATAATAGAGACTATTTTGCTGCGATGTTTTTATTTTGTTAATCTTTTTTACTGCGCTCATTTCAGAAGAACATTCGTGTTAAAAACTAAAAACTAAAAACTAAAAACTAAAAACTAATTACTCCTTAGTGCCGTGGTTTTTAGCCGTTTCGATCCAGTGTTCAGAAATTTCTTTTGTGTCTGCTCCTAAGCCTCTAGCCAAGTGTAAGGCCACAGCAATCATTAACACAGCAGCTTCATGAAGTTCTTGAAGTGTTTGTAAGCTTCCAAATTGTTTTTGTGCTTTTAAGAGAATCAAATCATTGTGTTCTTTAGCAAAAAGAACTGGGTTTTCCGTTTTCATTATGATGTTGGGTATCATTAAGCAATCCATCCATTCATTGCCTATTTTTTTTGCTAATATTTCAGGAATATCATTTCCTAAAGTTCTCCAAGCCTTTAATGTTTTAGTATCTCCAGAGGCAGCCAATCCAGATTCTAAGAGTAATTCAAAAGCAATATCTGCTATATTTTGCATTACTATTAAATATTCATCTTGTGCCTTTTCAAAAGGTTCTGCTTCTTGTCCTTTTAAATATTCGCCAACACTAAGCTTTGGCAGGTTTAAAACTTCAGCACAATCTGTTAAGCAAGGAAACGCAGCACCTTCATAAATATAATGTGCTTTGTTAAATTGTATTTGCCTGCCCAACGGATACAAACGGCAGGCCAATGGGCGACCTTCATGCACACTGCAACCTGCATTATCTATATACTGACTGCATGCTTTTTGTCCTTTTTTATTTGTATTTCCGTTAAAGAGTAATCGAATACCACCAAATTCAGTATATAAATCTCTAAATTCTTTAGGTGTAATTTTTTTTTCAGCACTAAAATTTACCAATTCCCAAGGGTTTAGCATAACGGCTTTTCCAAAACAGCAGGTTCCTGCTCTAGAGCAGGTAAGGGGTAATATGCTGTTGGTACTTAGTTTTGTTGTTCGCATTTTTTTATTTTCGTTCTTATTTCCAAGTAATTAACGCTAATCAGTCTTAGGTGTTTGGTCTATTTTATTTGGTAATTATCAATTATATTTTTAATTCCGTCTTTGTACGAAGTTACTTTAAATTCAGGAAACTTATTTTTAAACTTAGAAGAATCAAAGATATTATCAATCGCATAACGTGGGAGCAATTCTTGCGTTTCTTTAATATTACTATTAAAAAATGAAGCTATTTTTAAGGTGAAAGAATTTAGTACGTCGTACTTTATTGTGCTGCCTAGCTGTTTTGAGATTTCTTCAATGATTCCTTTATACGTTAATCGGTTATCATCACAAGGAAGATGCCAGGTTTGTCCATAAACTTCGGGTGTATTTCCAATTAAAGCTAAGGCTTTACTTGCATCAGGTGTATAAATTAGTGTTCTTAATACAGTATCTTTTAAGAATACTTTTGGGTTTTTGTTTTCTTTTAGTTTTTCAAAAATTAGCATATTTGTAATGCTTTTTGTTTTGTCGGGTCCATAAAACTCAGGTGCTCTGCAGATGACAGCATTTATTTCTTTTTGTTCAATGGCATTTAATAATATTTCCGCGGCTATTTTTTTAGCTTTTCCTTTCTTTCCTTCAGATTTTAAGGGGGTATCTTCTTTTTGAATTTTAGTACCCTGAGGATATGCATATGTATTATCAAAGTAAACAAGTTTGCAATTGTTAGCGATACACCCAGCGATTACATTTTGCATAATTTTAGGCCAATCTCTTAACCAAATTTCAGAGCTATAAGGAAGTCCAGCAGTTAAGTAAGCAATCTGAGCACTTTCTAAAGCTTTACAAACATCTGCAGCGTGAAGTAAGTCGCCTTTAAATAAAATATTATCGGTGCTTACTTTTTTCGGATTTCGGCCAACTAACTTTATTTCTGTGGTGTAATTGGCTTTTAATTCTTTGGCTAATTCTTCTCCAATTATTCCATTTGCTCCTAAAATTACGTGCATATTATTTTTTTAAACAGTGTGTAAGAGGTTGTATAAAAGTAAATTTTTTACTGATTTTTTTATGCAAAGGAGGTAAAATTACAGACACGAGATGCTAATTTATTAGGTTTCTCACCTAAAACGCTGCGGCAACCGTAAAGCTCATTTTTTTAGCGGTAGTCGGATGTAGAAATTCTATAAATTCTGCATGTAAATGCAATCTATTTTCCTTTGTACCATACAAATCATCGCCAACAATAGGGGTGTTTAATCCGTCTTTATGAGCGGCATGCATTCTTAATTGATGCGTTCTTCCCGTAATTGGATAAAAATGTACGCGGGTTTTTCCATTTTCTTTACAGATGGTTTTCCAGTTTGTTTCTGCAGGTTTTCCGTGGGTAAAATCTACCAATTGTTTTGGTCTGTCATCTAAATCTACACGCAAGGGTAAATTAATTTTACCGCTATTTTCTGCTAAATTTCCATCCAACAAAGCAACATAACGCTTTTTAATAGTTCTGTTTATAAACTGATGCTGCAAAACCTTATTCGCTTCTTTTGTTTTGGTTAGCAATAGAATGCCAGAAGTAGACATGTCTAATCGATGTACAATTAAAGGCCCCGTAGCGGCTGCGTATTTCTCTTTAATTCTTGTGTAAACAGAATCTTTAATGTCTTTTCCAGGAACCGACAAGAACTCTGCAGGTTTGTTTACTACAATTAAAACGTCATCTTCATAAATAATTTCTAAGACTTGTTTTTCAGACAAATTTTCTAACAATAAATTAGCATCCATCGCGGTACCCTCTAACATATGTGTTAAAATAGGCTTGCACCTTCCTTGGCAGGCAGGATAATAGTTTTTATGCTGCCTAACCGCAGCACTTGGCGAAATTCCCCACCAAAATTCTGCCATTGTAATGGGTGTTAAGTTATTGGCAAAAGCATATTGTAAAAGTTTAGGCGCAGCACATTCTCCAGAACCTGCAGGCGGTTTTATAGCAGGATCGTTAAAAATAGCAAGCAAATTTTTCAACTCTTTTTGTTGATTCAAAAAGGCATATTTACTAAATAAGGTCTGTTGTAAATAATTCGATTTTTCTTTGCGTTCTTTCTTAAGAGAAGTGATTTTGTCTTCAAAAAGTTTAAACTCTTTGCTAATTTTTTCAATTTTAGCTTGGTAATATTCTTGTAGCTCTTTTATAAAAAACTGATTATTATAACTTTCTTGCGTTAATTTTTGAATCAGGTTTTTAAATTCTAAATCATTTAAAAGACCAATTGCTGCCTTTTTTTTCTGTTTTCTAGCGCGTTTGGCAAGTTTCATTCGATTGCGTTGAAAGGCTAAATCGGTTTGAATTATCGCCGTATTTTTTGCAACTAGTTTCTTTAAATTTAAATATACCGAATCTTTTTTTAAGACGCTCAATTGCGCATTCATTGCGTCAATTTCTCGCTCTCCTTTAATGTAAAAACTACCAGATGTTCTCATATTAAACACAGGTGGTACAAATTGTTCGGGCAAACTTTTATCAGCTAATTTTCCAGAGAATGCCGTTAAATACCCAAGTTTATTTTGCTCATTTCTAACCACCAAAACACCAAACATTTTACCAATGGCAAGGGCAGTATCACGGGTGTTTTGTAAGCCAAAATTATGATCAAAATCTGTCTGATTTTCTAAATACGCGTGCAATTCTGTAGTAGCAATTTTTGCCAAAATATGAGGTTCATAATAAAACGGAAATGTAAATTTCTTTGGAAGCGCTATGCCAGAAATATCAGTTTTAAAATGTTGAAAGTGTTTCAAAAAATTTAATTTTTCTTTAAAAGTTGTTGCACTCCAGAGGTTAAGAACGGTTTTATAGGCAAACTAGTCATAATGGTAATGTCTTCTAAAAGCGAACTTTCATTTCCTAAGAAAGCTAAGATTTTTTCAGGGTCATTTTTTTGAAATATTTGTGTAAAAATAGCCTTACCGGTTAGCTTTTTAGACAACAAAACAGCTATTAAAGTACGGTCATACCAATTGTATAATTTATTTTCAAAAGAAGTGTCTATATTCAAATTCTTCCCTAATTTTAAACGTGCTACAATTTCAGAAACATCTTTTTGTATAAACTGAAAAGTATAGCCACTGCTTGCTTTTGTAAAGCCACCTGCAGTGCCAATGTTGATTATATTTTTCTTTGGGTTTTTCTTAAACTTAGCCAAAGACATCGGTATTACTCCAAATTCTTCGTGAGAAATGGTGTAATTCTCAATTTTTAATTCTTCTTTAATATACTTTTCTAGGGCGGTATTGTATGTTTCTTTTCCTAAGACCGTTGTGGTAAAAAGAGTATATTCTATAAGTGCTTCTGTGGTAGAAATTGGCAAGACATACATAAAAGTAGTCCCATTTTTTTGCGATACCCTAAAGTCCATCAAGCGCCCAACATCCGAATTAAAAAAAGGAGTTGCTGTTTTAATTACCCAACCTTTAAAGTGTTGTAAAAGCGAATTCTCTTCGGTCATTTTAGGGTGGAATATCCCCGTAGAGTTAAAAACAAAATTGCCCTCATAAGATTTCTCTGTCGTTTTTACAACAGCAGAATTTTCATCAGAAGTAATGGCAACGATACTTTCTTGTAAAAAAGTAACATTGGTAAATTTCTTGGCAGACTGCAACACAAAGTTATAGAAGTCAATGCCTTGTATCATTTTATAAGTATAGGCACCTAAGTCTAATTGCTTTTCAAAATCGGTTGAAAGAAATGCTAAGGTATTCCACCTTGCATGCACAATAGACTCAAACAAACCAGGGCTTTTTTCCCAAAAGCACCAAGTTCTATCGTTGCTATTCTTGTTATTTTTATCAATAACTAATATCGATTTATTTTGCAACGTCGGTTCTTGTAACATTCTGTAAAGCAAACTAAACCCTGCACAACCAGCACCCGCAATAATAAAATCGTATTTCATTTGTTTTTACTTACTGTTATTTTAAAAACCGGTTATACCAACTTTCTTCTATAGTTATTTCCCAATAATTGTCAAAATCTTGTTTGGTATTTACAAGATTATCAAAAATAATAGATTTACCCGTTAAAGCCTTATTTTTAAGTAGTTTTTTAAAGTCTTTTAAATCTTTGTATTGCACGTGTTCTCCTTGTTTAAAACAAACATTCATACGGTCTAAAAGGGCTACTTCATAAGTTTCTTGTAAATTTAAAATCAAAGAAACAGCAGCATCCATATCTGCATTAGAAAGTTCTGTAGCAATATCATCTGCGGTAAATACAATAAACCTATTGTATAAAATCTTGTAAGAGGCTTTAAAAGTTACATCATCCGCCTTCCAGTTTTCTACAAAAGTTTTTACTTTTTCTTTTAAAGCTTCGATTTCATTCGGATAAAATTTTCTGCTAGAAGGGTATACCCATACTTTGGCATCTTCAGGTATTTCTTCAAAATCTACAAACATTGGTTTTTATTTAAAGTACAAAGATAACGAAAAGAAAAACCGCAAACAGAAAATCAGTTTGCGGTTTTTTATGAATTGTAAAAAGACTAGGCTTCTTATTCAGAAAGCTTTAAAATAAGGTTTACAAAATCTTCTTGTACACTTTTACCTTTGTCTTTATTATACCAAACCTGTAAATCTTCTTTAAATACTAGATCTAACGCACCATTTTTTTCTTTGTAATCTGCCGCCATTTTTATAGCTGTAGTTGGTCTTGGCCCCCAAGAGTCAATGACATTATTGTCTTTGTCTAGCGCAATTAACTTCGGGATACTTCTCCCGCCGTTTGTTAAAAACAAATCCATTAAAGGAAGGTGTTCATCTCTTAAAACTATTTTTAAATCAATCTGTTCTGTAGCCTCAGCAATTTTATTAAGAACGGGTATGTTCTGTGCTGCATCTCCGCACCAACCTTCTGTAAGTAACAGCCACGTTTGTGGTTGTTTTAATTTTTGAAACGCTAGCATCACTTCTTCAGAAATTTTTATCGTTTTATCTAAACGTTTCATTCTTCTGTCGTTTAACCTACTATAATTTGTTAAATCTTTAGATTGCTCTGGTCCGGTAGCTTTTCCTTCGGCTAGTAAATTGCGAACTAAAGCTCTATAATCTGTATATGATATTGTTTTTTGTAAACTATTCGCTATAATTTCTTTCATATATGTAAAAAATACTTCAATTTAATAAATTAGACGGGTAAGTGCCTAAAAACTTACAGAAGCATTTGATCATTTTCTGTATTCCTCAGACAACAGCATACCAATATGATAGCGCTTCACAGCAAAGAATTCTTATTTTTTATGATGGTTTTTTAAAAGGAGAATAGTTGCTATTAAATTGTGTATTTTTGAGTTTTAAACGCAATTGTGAAATATACATACCTTTTATTAGTGCTTGTTTTTACGCTCTCTTGTCAGGGTAATAAAGAGACAGACAAAGCAAAGAAACCAAAACTGTTAATGAGTTTAGCAGAAACACACCCTGCAACAGAAAGTGTATTGCCTGCCTATTTAAAGGAGGTAAAAGATTGGAAAGAGTTGCATGCAATAGATTCCTTTTTTGTGAAGTTTAGAAAAATTACACCCAATGAAGCTTTAAGCAACGCGGTAGAGTTAAAAGATTTAATTCAGCGGTTAAATAAGAGTATAAAACCAGAAAAATTTAACGCAGCCTCTTTAACAGCAAGAATTAATATTCTATACAATGAAGCTTTAAGACTGGCAGATCTCACAGAAATAGGAGCAATAAATGCACAGGAAGTAAATGCGCAAGTAGCCAAAACCATGGTGGCATTTTCAAACGTAAACACCAAAATAAATAACACTTTAGCAAAAATTAGGTTCGAAGAAGAGGTAGCTATAACCGCAACATTTATTGGTTTAGATACTTCAAAACTAGACAGTATTTCTAAAAAAGCGCTCGTGTTAAAGCCCATAAAAAGACCCGTAAAAAAGAAAATAATTTTTAAGGATATTAAAACGAGAAAACAATAGTATGAAAAAAGCAGTAATTTTATTCCTAAGCATTCTCGTCTGCTTTTCGTGTGCAAATTCTAAGACTGTTAAAATAGATAAAGAGGCGATACAAAAAGAAGTGAATACAATTATAGTAAACTGGCACAAAGCAGCTTCAGATGCCAATTTTAACAACTATTTTGGGGCAATGGATAGCACCGCTGTGTTTATAGGAACTGCTGCAGAAGAAATCTGGACCAAAGAAGCGTTTGCCAATTTCAGCAAGCCTTATTTCGACAAAGGCAAAGCATGGTCTTTTACAACTTTAGAACGCAATATTTATATGAATGAGGCTGCAAATACGGTTTGGTTTGATGAGCTTATCGCTACCTGGATGGGTACTTGTAGAGGTTCTGGAGTACTTGAAAAAATAGGAGATGTTTGGAAAATAAAGCAATATGTACTTTCTGTAGCTATCCCAAATGATGATATTCAAGCAGTAATTGATACAAAAAAGAACAACGATGCTCTTTTCTTAAAGAAGTATTAATACCCTTTTTTTTAGAAGCTATTTCCCGCTTTCCACTGTCTCTTTTTTAAGAAAAATAAAAAAGGATGCCGTTTCAATCGGGGCTAAACTTGCTTGCTGGCTATTGGTTGTTTTTACAGTTATTTCTTTAATTTTGATGCCAAAAGACCATATTTTGAGCGAAAATTTTTTACAGCGTTCTAATCTTCACAGATTTTTAAGTTGGTTATTTACAGTGATTTTCGACTTTATGAGAAAATGGTATCAAGAAGTTTTAAAGGATATTAAATATTCTGTTTGTCTGTCTCAAAGTTTAAGAGAAGCCAGTCGAAGACCAATTTAGTACATAATTATTTACATAAAAGCAGGTAAAAACAAGTATCAAGAAACCACCTCATTTACTACTTTATAAATCAGGTCATTTTCAAAACCCTTTCGCATTAAAAAGTCGATTAGCTTTTTCTTTCTTTTATAAATATCGGATTCATAAATTACTGCATTTCTGTTTTCTGTAATTCTGTAAATAGTGGCAATATATTCCGTCTCGTCAATCTCTTTTAAGGCAGTTTTTAAATTGTAAGCAGAAATATCTCTAAATTTTAATTCTCTTACAATGCGCTGTTTTCCCCAGCTTTTAATTCTAAATTTTCCACGCGCGTAACTCTTCGCAAAACGTTCTTCATTTAAAAAATTATCTTTCATTAGACTTAAAAGAATCAATTCTCTAGCTTCAGGTATTACCTGGTATTCGCGCATTTTTTGCTCTACTTCTTTGTGACATCGATCCTGGTAAACACAGTAGTTTTCTAACTTTCGCTTAATTTCATTTACCGTAAAAGATTTCTTCTTTTTTTCAAACATTGCCTCGAAAATACAAAAAGAGGATGAATTCGAAATGATTTCATCCTCTTTTAAATATAAATTATATTCGTTTTAATTTTCTAATTAAATATTTTGTACTTCTTCCTTTAACAACCCTTTTATTCTCATTTTAAACTTGGTAATTAAAAAGAATAAAATGGGCACAACTACTAAGGTTAAGAAGGTGGCAATTAACAAACCATAAATAACAGTTTTTGCCAAAGGTCCCCAAAAAACAACGTTGTCTCCTCCCATATATACATTTGCATCAAATTCACTAAACAAAGTAAAGAAGTTAATATTTAAACCAATTGCTAGAGGTATCAATCCTAAAATAGTAGTAATTGCAGTTAACAAAACGGGTCTTAAACGCGCTTTACCAGCTTTTACAACAGTTTCATACAAACTAGTTAATGGTAAATAATCAGCTTCAGAAATACCATCTTCTATTTTTCTTCTTTGTATTAATAACTCTGTATAATCTAAGAGGACCACACCATTATTTACAACAATTCCCGCCAAAGAGATAATACCCACCATGGTCATCATAATTACAAAGGGTGCACCAGTAATCACCAAACCACCAAAGACACCAATAAAACTTAAAAAGATAGCCAACATAATAATACCTGGTTTAGAGACCGAATTAAATTGGAAAATTAGAATGAAGAAAATAAGCATTAAACCTGTAAAAAAGGCGCCTACTAAAAACGTCATTTGTTTGTTTTGTTCTTCAATTTGCCCGGTATAATCGATGTAAATTCCTTTCGGTAAATTGCTAAAACTCTTCATAGAATTCTGAATTCTTGCAACCACCGCACCTGCATCTGTTTCTCCTGGAGACAAAGCAGAATATACGGTTACTACTCTTTTTACATCTTTGTGCTTTATAGCACTAAAACCAGAACTGTTGGTTTGTGATGCTACTGCAGAAACCGGTATTTCTTTAATTTTACCCGTTGCAGGGTCTCTAAAGGTCATTTTCTGATTGAAAACAGCACTTTTATTGTAGCGATCCTGCTTGTTAAAACGGACATATATATCATAGTCTTCGCCGTCTTTTTTATAAATACCCGCTTTGTTTCCAAAAATGGCGCCTCTTAATTGTTGTCCCACTTGTCCCGCAGAAACACCCAATTCTCCTGCTTTTTTACGATCTACTAAAACTTGCATTCCTGGCTTCGATTTGTTTACATCAATTTTTAATTCATCGATACCAGAGATACTTTGCGTGTTTAAATAATCGCGCATTCTTTCTGCCGTAATAATTAACTCTTCGTAATCTTCACCATTCAATTCAATATTAATGGGTGCACCTGTTGGTGGTCCGTTCGCATCTTTTTCAACCGAAATTAAAACTCCTGGATAAATACCAACCAAAGCAGCTTGTACTTTTTGACGTAAAATTTCACTGTCTTCTCCACGTCTGTATTTATACTCACGCATAGAAGCGGTAATTTTTCCTTTGTGTGGCATTTCTGCAGAAGAACCGCCATCTGTTTGCGGATTCCCAGCACCTTCACCTACTTGAGAAATAATACTTTCTACCATGTAGTTGTAATCTCCATCGGTATACATATTTTGATTTAATACACTGTAAACCTGTTGTTCAATTTCTTCTGTAATCTGATTTGTTTTTTCAATATCAGTTCCTTCAGGGTACTCGATATACACAATAATCTGATTGGGTTTGTTGTCTGGGAAAAACTCAACCTTCGTTCTTTGTTCTCCTAAAGACCAACCAAAGCCAGCAAACGCAATAAATAACAATGCAAAAGTTCCGATGACTAACACATAAGGCTTCCAGCCAGACAATGCTTTTTTCAATTGTCTTTCGTACCAATTTTCTAAAGAAACTAGGGTATTTTTTTGAAAGTAATTTGCAGCTTTTCTTAAGACCAAACGATATACCCACAACATAATTGCCGTGAATACAATTAAGGTTCCTAAGGCATTATATGCACCGCCAAAGAAGAAAATTAGCAATCCAATTACTGCCATAATACTGGTAAGCGTCATGATACTTTTTAAAGGCATGGCTTTGTCTTCTGTTTTCATAAATTGAGAAACCAAAACCGAGTTAAAGAAAATGGCTACAAATAATGAAGATCCTAAAACAATAGATAATGTTACGGGTAAAATAACCATAAACTGCCCCATAATACCAGGCCAAAGGCCTAAAGGAATAAAGGCTGCAACGGTGGTTGCTGTAGAAATAATAATAGGAAAAGCAATTTCTCCAATTCCTTTTTTTGCAGCTTCTGTTCTAGACATTCCTTCTTCGTCCATCAAACGATACACGTTTTCAACCACTACAATTCCGTTATCTACTAGCATTCCTAGACCCATAATTAGTCCGAAAAGCACCATTGTATTTAGCGTATATCCCAAAGCACCTAAAATCATTAAAGACATAAACATAGACATTGGAATTGCAAAACCAACGAAAAGTGCGTTTTTAAAACCAAGGAAAAACATTAAAACAATCACAACCAAAATAACTCCGAAAATAATATTGTTCACCAAATCATCTACTTGGCCAATTGTTTTTGGAGATTGATCGTTGGCAATGGTTACTTTTAAATCTTTGGGAAAAACAGCAGCTTTTGCATTCTGTACAATCACCCCAATTTTATCTGCCGCAGCTACCATATTTTCTCCAGATCTTTTCTTCACATCTAGCATTACAACTGGTGCGCCACTTTCTCTTGCATAGGTGGTTTTATCTTTGTCTTTAAAAGAGATTTTTGCAACATCTTTTAAATAAATAGGATTGCCGTTTTCTGCTTTAATTACAAAATCTCCCAAGTCAGAAGGTTGGTTTATTTCACCCATAATACGAATGGTTCTTCTTTGCTGACTGGTAATAAAGTTTCCTGCAGACATGGTAATATTTCCACGGTTTATAGCATTTGTAATATCGTCAAAACTAACCTTTGCGGCCATCATTTTGTAAATATCTACAGCAATTTCTACTTCTTTGTCTTGTGCACCTCGAATGGCTACTTTCTTTATTTCTGTTAAGTCTTCAATTTCATTTTGTAAATATTCTCCAAATTCCTTTAATTTAGAAATAGGATAATTTCCAGAAATATTAATATTTAGAATTGGTACTTCCTCAGACATGCTCAATTCAAAAACATTAGGAGTTACTTTTGCGCCATTAAATGTAGGCCAGTCTTCACCTGCTGTTTCTTGATCTATTTCGTCTTTTACTTTCTGTTTTGCTTTGTCAACGGAAATACTCTCATCAAACTCAACGGTAATAATAGAATAATCTTCTTGCGAGGTAGAGGTAATTTCTACCACATTACTTACCGATTTAAGTTTGTCTTCTAAAGGGTTTGTAATGAGCTTTTCGATGTCTTCTGCCGTGTTACCAGGGTATACAGAGCTAATGTATATTTTGGTTTCATTTATCTCTGGAAAGTTTTCTCTAGGCATGGTAAAGTATGCGGTAACTCCTAAATAAAGAATTAAAAACATCGATACGTAAATAGTAGTCTTATTATTTATAGCCCAAGAAGAAAGCTTAAATTCTTTTTCTACTTGTTTGTTTGTGTTCCCCATTTTCTACTATTTATTAATCACTTTTACAACTTGTCCGTTATTCACACTTCTGGCACCTTCCATAACAATCTCTGCACCTGCTGCAAGATTTTTAGTCACTTCAATAAAGTCTCCTTGGGTTTTACCAGTTTCAATAATTAAGCGTTCTGCAACAGCGGCATTGTCTTCTTTTTTGTTTTTGACAACATAAATAAACTGGGCTCCTTTTGCATTTTCAGAAATAATACTTTGCGGAATTAAAACAGCCTTTTTGTTCGTATAATCGTTTAATTTTAATTTTGCAGTTAAGTTTGGTTTTATGCTTCCGTTGAAGTTAGAGACCCCTATTTCTATTTTAAAAGAGCGGTTACTAGGGTTTATAAAGTTACCAACCTGTCTTACTTTAGACGTTACATTTTCTCCTAACACCGGAAAATTTATAGTAACCAATTTATCTTTGGTAATGCTGCTAATATAGGTTTCTGGAACCTCTGTTTCTATGTACATGTTAGAAAGATTTATAATTCTAAAAATTTCTGAACCCATACCTGGCGCAACAACAATGCCTCTTTCTTTAAAAATATTGTCTATAATTCCAGCAAAAGGAGCTCTAATAACGGCTTTTTCTAACTGACTTTTCAACTGATTTACAGCACTACTTTGTGCTTCAAAAGAAGTTTTAGTTTGTAAAAACTGTATTTCTGATCCAATTTTTTGTGCCCACAACCTCTTTTGACGTTCGTAAGTGGTTTTTGCCAATTGTGCATTTGCCGTAAGTTGTGCCAATTGCTCAGACATTCCGCCATCATCAATCCTTGCTAAGATTTCTCCTTTTACAACATTTTGGCCTTCTTTTACAAAGACACTTTTTAAAATTCCTGGCATTTCAGGATAAATTAAAACATTCTGTTTTGTTTGCACATTTCCTTGCAACTCTATAAAGTGTGTAAAAACGGTTTCTTTTGCGGTGAAAGTGGTGATTAGTGGTATGTTTTTATCTTCATTTAAAGCATCTAAACGGTCGTTTAATTGTTTTAATTCTACAGATAATTCTTGTTGTTTCGCATCTAAGGCTGCCTTTTTAGATTTTATTTGAGCAACATCATTGGTCGCCAAAATACCAGCGACAGAAGTTGCTTTTTTACCCTCACAAGAAGTTAAAATAAGCACGGTTAAAAGTATTAAATAGATATTTTTCATAATGTTTTTGTTATTTAATTGGTAGGTTTAATGCGTTTTCTAAGGTGGCCTTTGTCGAAATTATAGTCAACATAGACTGTATGTAGTTTTGCTGTTGCGCATACAATTGGTTTTGTGCTTGCAATAAATTAAAGCTAGAAGAAATGCCTTCGAAAAACTTAATGCGCTGTTTTTTTTCGATTCTTTTTGCCAAGTCAGCATTCCTTTTTGAAGTTTGATAATTTTCAATGCTTAATTGGTAATCGCTTTTTGCTTTTTGTGCTTGTAAAGAAAGTCTTTGTTTGGTTTCTTCCAATCTTAGATCGGCAGTTTCTAAAGCTATTTTAGCCTGTGCTGTTTTTGCATTTCTACTAAGGCTACTAAAAATAGGCACATTTAAACTGACACCTAATAAAGAAGAATCAAACCATTGTTGGTTTCCATTTAAAAACGTAAAAGA
>Ga0222646_100132_pt1 | contig 25321 bp, 36 predicted proteins | sample AntAcemetagen293_FD_179819 | JGI IMG/M metagenome (GOLD analysis project Ga0222646, IMG submission 179819) | Saline water microbial communities from Ace Lake, Antarctica - #293 | ecosystem: Environmental > Aquatic > Non-marine Saline and Alkaline > Saline | place: Antarctica: Ace Lake | collected... | reverse complement strand
GGAATATTTTTACGCGTGCAAAAAAACCGAAAAGTTTTGGGCACGCAAAAGGCAGGCCAATAATGGGCAGAAAAGCGACACCGACTCGATTAAAAGTAATCTCCGGCACGGATCAAAAGTGCCGCGTAAATTCTGATGAACCTCAGTATCAAACTGACGGAATTACAATTCCTCACGAATGGTTAACCGAGGATGAGCAAGGCTACTGGGCGCACTTCGCACCCAGATTAATTAATTCAAAAGTAATGACTCAGGCTGACATTGTTTCGCTGGTGCAGCTGTGCAAAGAAACCGCACTGTACTTTAAAGCCTGCAAAATGATTGAAAATCTCGGCGCCGCTGGCGAGGTTTATCTAACGCCAACCGGTACATGGGCGCGCAATCCTTGGCTAATGATTCGCAAACAAGCATTCGAAAGCAGCGGCAAACGCATGGCCGAGTTCGGATTGAATCCGGCAGACAGGACGCGAGTCGGTATTGCGAAAGCTGAGAAATCTCCTGGCGGTAAATACGGAGGATTAAGGGATTAAAACCGGTGGCCAAAAAACTGACGCATGCAGACAAGGCCGGTAGGTACGCAAAGAAAGTTTTAAACGGTAAGCAGATTGCTTGCCAGCTGATCCACCAAGCATGCACGCGTTACTTCAAAGACCTCAAGCGAAAGGATCTCCAATACAGAACGGCAGAGGCAAACGCTTTCTGCCGTTTCGCTGAAACTTTTCATCACGTAAAAGGCGAGTGGGCCAAGCGCCGCGAGCCAATCAAGCTTGAAGACTGGCAATGTTTTTTGTTCTGCAATATCTATGGCTTCTATCGTAAAGCCACGGGCTACCGTCGTTACACAGAAGCCTATTGCGAGGTAGCGAGAAAGCAGGGCAAGAGCACGGTCGCAACTTTGATCGGACTGTTCATGACCACCGAGGACGGCGAGTCAGGGGCAGAAGTCTTCTGCGGCGCGACTACAGAAAAACAAGCCAACATGGTTTTTCAAACAGCCCGGCAGATGGCGAAGGCTGAAGCTGAGTTCCTCGAGTGGTACGGCGTCGAAGTGATGGCGCAAAGTATTTTCAGAAGCTCGGACGGGTCATTCTTTAAGCGTGTGATTGGCGACCCTGGCGACGGTGACAACCCGTCGTGCTGGATTGTTGATGAGTTCCACGAGCACAAGAAAGCGAACTTGTACCAGACGGGCAAGACGGGCATGGGCGCCCGCCGTCAGCCGCTCATGTTTATTATCACAACCGCCGGCGATGATGTTAGTGGCCCGTGTTATCAAAAGCGCGAAGAGTGCTTGAAGATACTTAACGGTGTTTTCTCTGATGAGTCGGCAGACTCGACGTTCATACTGATCTACACCATCGATCAGGGCAAAGATAATTTCGTCGACCCGTTTAGCGTTAAGGCGCTCAGGATGGCGAACCCTAATTATAACGTCAGCGTGTCGGGCAAGTGGCTGCGATCGCAACAACTGCAAGCCAAGCGATCAGCAAAAGACCGCGGGCCGTTCTTAACCAAGCACTTAAACTTATGGGTTAATGCAACTGATGCTTTCCTCAACTACGAGGACTGGCGCAAGTGCGGCGACTCCGAAATGCGCATCGAGGACTACGAGCATCTACCAATGATGCTGGCGGTTGACCTCTCGGGTCGCATCGACTTTACGTGCGCGATGAAGGTTTTCTATTGGTTCGAGGATGACGGCCAACAGCATTACGCTTGGTTTCCTCAGTTCTGGTTACCGGAAAATAGAATTTTTGAATCAGACGCCCCTGACTCTTACAAGATATGGGCAGACGAGGGTCACATAAACATCTGCCCTGGCGACGAGATCAACGTCAAGGATGTGCGAACCCGCATTATTGAAGACATTGAAGGGCACTACACGGAAGAAGTTATATTCGATCCATGGAAGTCTGCCGGGTACGAGCAAGAAATCGAGCAAGAAACCGGCATAGAAATCGTCAGATTTGGCCAAACCATTGGCCAATACACCGCGCCCATGGATGAGTTAGAGGCCGCTGTGATGTCGGGTAGGGTGCATCACCCTAACAACCCAGTATTAAATTGGATGGCTACCAACCTTATGACTGTTCGCAATACCAACGGTAGTAAGAAGCCACGCAAAGATGACGCGACGAAAAAGATTGATGGCATGTCAGCCGGCATTATGGGGCTCGGTCGAGCGATGACCCGCGCTGAAAACGAGGGCGATCTGCCCGACAATATGGTTTCTTTATGATCGCAATAGCTCAGCTTGTGCTATGGCTTGTCGGGTGTGCGTGCTTGGTCTACGGCGTCTATCTGTTCGAGCCTCGCGCGGCCTGGTTAACCGCCGGCGTCCTGCTACTGATTGAAGCAAACACACCATCCGAAAAAGAAGTAGTGATCGACGATGCTGATTAGGACGCTTGAAAACCACGCCAAGCGCGATGGCATCACGAGCATTGGCGACATAACCGCGTTCATTCGTCACCGGCTGGCCAAAGAAAAGTTCAGCGATACCGGTGTTGTTGTCACTGAGTCTAACGCGATGACTCTGCCATGGGCCTACTCGGCCATTAATGTGTTGTCGGAAACCCTTGCCCACGTACCGCTCGAGGTCCGCAGGAAGTCTGCTAGAGGCGGCTCGGTACCGGCAATAGACCATCCTCTTTACGACACGCTGCACTCTAACCCGTCAAGTGGGATGTCCTCGTTCAACTGGCGCAAGACGATGGAGTCCCACCGCAACGGCTGGGGTAATGGTATGACGTGGATTAGACATCGACCAGGCGTGCAGGGCGTCACCATGCAGTTGTTGTTGCCTGATCGCACAGAGATCCTGATCAACAAGCAAACCGGTGACGTGATTTACCGGTCAACGCTAGACGATGGGACCATTGAGGACATCTTGGGTATCGATGTTCTGCACGTTCCCAGCATGACTTTTGACGGCGTTCGCGGAATATCACCACCGGCATTGTTAAAGCTGGCGTTTGCGTCCGGGCTTAATGTCCAGCAGTTTGGCGCGATGTTCTTTGGCAAGGGCGCAAACCCTCGAGCCATTATTGAATCTGAGCTTGGCGGTAACAGCTACACCAAGTCAGCCGAAGAATTTAAAGAGAAGTTCGGCGGGCTAGATAACGCGATGGGTACGCCCGTTTTACCCAAAGGCTTTAAGTATGTGCCCACCACGATCAACCCGAATGATGCGCAGTTTTTAGAGACAGCGATGTTTAACCGCTCGGTGATAGCTGGCATCTATCGAGTGCCGGCGCACTTCATTAACGACCAGGAAAAAAACACGTTTACGAATGCTGGTGAAATGGATCTTTCTTTCGCGAAACATTCCATGGTGCCGATCTACGCAAACTATGAACAGGAAATGGCCCGCAAGCTACTGACGCCACGCGAGCGAGCCACCGGATACTTCATTAAGTTCAACGTCAACGGCTTACTACGCGGTGCTCAAAGTGAGCGATACAAAAGCTACCATACGGCGATCAACGATGGCTGGATGAACCGAAACACACCACGCCGCCTTGAAGATTTTGAAGAGGTCGAAGGGCTTGATGAATACCTGGTACCGCAGAACATGAAAGCCTCAAGTCAGCTGCTCGCCCCGATGGTTTCATCATTAGCAGCCCGCATAGCTCGACAAGAGCAGCGAGCTCTTGAAGGGATTGGCGAGGACACCAAAGCAGCCGCGGCGTTTTACTTAAAGCAACCCGAATGGCTGAGGAACAATTTTGAACCACTGGCCGTAAGCTTCGAGCAGATTACCGGCGAGTCGGCATCAATCATTACCGAGCGGTTCATTAAGTGTCACATCGACAAACAATTGTCATTAATCACAGATTCAATTGCAGCCGCTATACCAAAAATATCGGCAGCAGAGATTACCCGCACAATAGGCGAGGCAACAGCAAATGGAAATTGAACACAGGGTCACGGACCATAAAGTCGAGCTACGAATAGACGATGAGAAAATGCCAACGCTGGTTGGCTATGGCGCCGTCTTTAGCATGCTGTCTGAAAACCTCGGTGGGTTTCGCGAGATCATTGCCCCCGGCGCGTTTGATGACGTGCTGGACGATGATGTCCGAGCGCTGTTTAACCACGACTCGAACATCATCATGGGCCGCAACGGCAACGGCACGCTGAAGCTGTCAATTGATGCGGTTGGCTTGCGATACGAAATCATGCCTCCCAATACGAGCCTTATCAGAGACATGGTGCTGACGCCCGTGGAGCGCGGCGACGTTAACCAGTCCTCGTTTGGTTTTCGAGTAGATATGGATAGCTGGAACGAGGACGAAGATGGGCGACTTATCAGGACTATTCAAAAGGTTCAGCGATTGATTGATGTCAGCCCGGTCACGTTCCCTGCATACCCTGACACATCAGTGGCCATGCGATCGCTAGAAACCCACAAAGGGACAAAGAAAACGCCAGGCACGCCTCCCGCGGGTCCGGCAGATCTACAAAAGACAATCGATGAAAGAGACGCCCAGATCGTCACTTTGACAGATGGCCGGACAAGAGACGCGCAGAAGATCGCCGATCTTATCCGGGTTAACAAAGCCATCGCCTAACCCAGTTTAACCAGGTCAAAAGACCGCCCAACCTTGCCCGCTTCTGCGGGTTTTTTATGCCAATCATTTGACCATAGGTAAATTATTATGAGTGCTAATTTGCAATCCAAGCTTTCAGAAATGAGAGTCAAAGAACGTGAAGCCACCCTGCGTGCCGCAGAGCTTGGCGAGAAGGCCGCCACCGACGAGGGCTTGAACACCGAAGAGCGCGCCGAGCTTGGCGAAGTAGAAACGACGGTCACCGATTTGCGCGCCCGCCAGACGGACTTGGAGCGATCCTTAAAGGTCGGCAACTTCTCATCAAGTGCAAACGGTGATGTTGGCTTAAATGACAAAGAGATCCGTGAGTTTTCCTTGGTCAAACTGTTCCGCGCCGCCGCACCTGGCGCAAGTCGGTCAGACATTGCCGCCGCTGAGTTCGAGTTGGAAGCGTGTGACGCGCAGGCCAAAGAGCTCGGTGTTGAGGCTCGCGGCACCATGATTCCTTTCGAGGTCATGCACGGCAATAAAGAAACCCGTAAAGCCAACACCCAAGAGCGCCGAGATATGATTGCTGGGGCTTTTGGCTCAGGCGGCGCGATGGTCGGTGTTGATTCAAGCCGCCCATTGATTGAGCTACTACGCAACGCACAGTTGCTTCCAAGCTTAGGCGCAACAATCCTTACCGGACTGCAGGGCGATGTTGCCATCAACAAGCAAACCGGTGGCGGCACGGCATACTGGGTCGATGGTGATGGTGTTGAGGCTATTACCAAAAGTCAGCAAAGCTTAGGTCAGGTTACCATGACGCCCAAGTATCTTGGCGCAATGACTAACTACTCACGCAAGCTGCTGAACCAGTCTAGCATTGGTGTTGAGCAGTTCATTCGAGCCGATCAGATGTCCGTGCTTGGACTTGAGAAGGATCGAGTAGCTTTCCACGGTAATGCAGAAAGCGGCCAGCCGGTCGGCATCATCAACACTACCGGCATCAACACAGTTGATTTCGCCTCCGCAAGCAACCCGACTCGAGCAGAAGTGATTGCAATGCGAACTGCGATCGCCAGCGACAACGCTATGGCTCAAAACGTGAGCTTCGCGTCTAACTCCCTCGTCATCGGTAATCTAATGAATCGACCCATTGATGCGGGTTCGGGCTTGTTCCTGATGAACGACGCAGGATTAATGATCGGCAAGACGGTCGCAGAGTCTAATCAGCTGCTTGATGATTTCCTGCTTTACGGAAACTATGCCGACTTCATTATGGGTGAATGGGGCACGCTGGACTTCATCATAGACACATACACTTTGGCCACTACCCTGATGACCCGCGTGATTGCTATCCACGCTTGCGACTCTGCCGTGCGTCATGCCGAGTCTTTCGCATCTGGCTCTAGTACTTACGGTAGCTAAACCCCAAGGCTTTTAAGGTAAGCGCGCCAGGTTAAACCCTAGCGCTTTCTTAAAAACCGATCCCATTTTTTCGGAGAATCAGCAATGAAACAAAATAGAGATTTTGGCGGAGAGCAGACCGTCAAGTGCATTACTCCTGCGGTTCGCACCGCAGACGTTAACGGCGCATCGATTGACAGAAAAGACCATGATGGCGCTTTGTTTATCGCCGCGGTCGGGGCAAGCGGCGATACATTGTCAGGCAGTGTCTATCTTGAGATTGAGCTAGAGCACTGCGACGATAATTCGACGTGGGTTGATTGTGACAACAGCGATCTATCGTCATCTGTTACAGGCAACAACACAGGCACTGCGGCAAAGATTGATGCCGCCGACGAAGACGATCTAGTTTATACGGTTGCCTACATGGGCATTAAGCGTTACGTGCGCCCAGTCTTGAACGTCACTGGCACGCACTCTAACGGCATTCCCGTCAGTGTTGTGTGTCAACAGAATCGCGCTCGTTACCCGGTATAAGCGCGACCAGATAAGTAAACGCGTCAGCGATGGCGCGTAAACTTCTCCTTCATTGATTCAGGGCTAGACGATGAAACAACAAATCAAGATTTTAAAATCGACCGCCGTTAACGGCGTTGGTATAAAGGTAGATTATGAGCTAACAATACCTGAAGACATTAGCGCCCAGAATGCCAAGACACTTGTATTGATGCGCAAGGCTGAGTATGTCGGCGTAGAGACGGCAGAGGAAGACATCGAGGCTGTGACTGAAACGGCAGAATCGACCGTTTCTAGTAAACCAAAACGATCCAGCGCTAAACCTCGACCACGCGAAGCGTAAACCATGACGCCAAGCCTTGCGACAATCACCGGCCCTGCTTCGCCCGTAGTCACTACAGCCGAAGCTAAAGTACATCTAGGGATAACTGACAGCGCCCAAGATACCTACATTGCCGCTATTGTTTCTGCAGCCACCAACCGCGTGCAGAACGAATCAGGCATGCGCCTGTTCACGCAAACGGTTGAATTACGCGCTGACGGGTTTCCTGTTAAGTCTAACAATATGAGCCTGCAGGTAGCGCCGCTCGCGGCAATCACGTCCATTAAGTATGACGATTCAAACGATTCAGAGCAAACCCTGGCGGCGACAGCCTACTGGCCTGATCTACTGAGTGTGCCGGCAAGAATAACCATTAAGGATCAGTGGCCCACGACCAAAGAAGGCAAGCCAGCAAGCGTGCGCATCAGAATGGTTGCGGGGAAAGATGATGTGGCAGATATACCGCAGCACGTAAAGCATGCAATTTTATTGCTCACTTCACACTGGTTTATCAATCGCGAAGAAACTAGCGAGCTATCACTGAAAACAATCCCAAACGGCGTTCGAGACATTCTTTGGTCGGATTCAAACTACTACTTTCTGGTGTTATAGATGCGCCGTCAGCCACGATCAGGCCGATACACTAAGTTGCTGTACATCCAGCAGCAAGCCACAAGTTACGGCAACCCAGGTACATGGGCAAACATCTCCGCAAACCCGACAATTCTTTGCGCTATGTCTCACACTGCCGATGCTGAAACAGCGTCAGTCTCAGGGCTTAGGGGCGAGAACACAATAGAAATAGAAACGCCTTACCGCGCAGGCATCGCCTACGACCGCCGTTTGATCGATGGCGAAGGTCGAGTATTTGATATTAGCGGGATTATTAACGTCAACGAGCAAAACAGAACTTTACTGATAACCGTGATGGAAAGGACCACTAAAAATGGCTAAGGATTATATCAGCGGTGTCGACGGACTAAACAGAAAGTTAGACCATCTTGCTAACCAAAAACAAATGATTGCGGCAAGTCGTGCGGCGCTTAACAAAGCCTTGACGCCTGTCGTAGTTACCGCCCGTCAAAAAATACCTAAAAGCACCAACGGGCACAAAACATACCTTGGCCGCATTGTCGCCCCCGGCTTTGCTTCTCGCAACATTGGTAAAAAAGTCAGGTCAATAGATGGCGCGGTTACTGGCGTTGTAAGCGTTAAAGATGAGGCATTCTATGCGCTTTTCTTTGAAACAGGCACAAAGTATATAAGACGTCAGCCCTGGCTAACTGATTCATTTTTTGCCAACAAAGTAAAAATGATTACTAAGTTTAGTGGCGGGATTGAGGCTTACATTAAAAAAGCCGCTCGCAAAAAATGACAATCGAAACTGATCTATTCACTCACCTCGAAAGCAATGTGCCTAACACTCACTTTGCGCTAACTGATGCGGGGCCTGATGCGAGGGCGCCCATGGTAGTAATAGCCATGAGCGACCACCGCCGCATTAGAACAACGGGCGCTACAAGCCCCATGAAAATTACCGAGTTCGATATTGAATGCTGGAATACCAACAGCGTCAACGCGGCCAGCCTATGCGCAACTGTCGCCGGGCTGCTTGAGGACTTCTCAGGATTGCTTAACAGCGGCACTGAAGTAGAGCGAACCAGACTATTCAACGAGTTCAGCGGCAGCGACAACGCAGCAGAATTATACAACCGCACGTTTACAGTTCAGATAACCCACCGATAGGATTTAGTTATGGGCGTTTTTAGTGAAGGATTCACCTGCAAAGTGGGCGACTCAGATGCGAGTTCAGAGACGTTCGCCGAAATGGCTCTGCTTGAGATTCCCGAAATATTTTCGGGCAGCAAATCCAAATTCCCCAACCGCACCACCGCAGATACCGGCGGCACGAAGAAGTACGGGCTCGGTATCGAGGAAGGCGACGAAATGGCTTTGACGGTTGAGCGAGACTTTAGCAGTGCCACACAGGACTTGATGCGAACTGCTCGGACCGACAGTGCCGAGATCAATCTGCAGTTCATTATTACCGATGGCACCATTGTCGAAACCAACCAAGCAGGCTTCAAGATTACAAGCATGCCGGTTGTGACTGCTGACCCAAATGGCGACGGCGAAACCACCAAACAGATGTTCAATATATTCCGCAACACCGACTGGACAACCACCGAGGCATAAGAATGCTTGAAGCTTTAACGATGGAGCTACGAATATGCCTAGTCATTTTTGCTCTAGTCGCATGCTGGTTTGCTTTTAGTCCTAGTTTTTTCCGGTGGCGAAAGTACCGCGCTTTGCGCAAAAGGGCGTGGGCATCTGAGCCCGTAGAGATTGATGGACTAGGGTTGATTCACATAAACCCCATGCCCGTTGCTTTGCGCATGGCCATGGTGACGGCGATCAACCAAAACAAGTACGTTAAATATGACGTTTATTGCTGGCTGATATCTGAGTGTGTCGAAGAATTTCTAGGCCGACAAGATATCGGTATGACAATCCCGCCCACTCAGATAGAAAAAGTGGGTGAGGAAATCCTTCGTGTTTCGGGCCTGACCAAAGACAGCCAGGAAGAAGAAGCAAAAAAGTCAGTGAGCGCCCAGAGTTAAAGTTTTTCTACTATCTGTGCGTGACGACTGGCTGGTTACCTGATCAGGTCAGGGCTTTATCTGGCGAAGACTATAGGCATCTGGTGGCGCTCTACAACGTGGAACCATGGGGGCCTGAAAGAGACAACGCCCACGCCGCTATGCAGCTGACACAAGTGGCGAACATGAACAGAGGCAGAGGGCAACCGCCCGTTGATATGTCTCGCTTTATCCTAACGAAAAAACCAAAAGCCAAAACCGACGCCAAGCGCATTGTGGCATTTCGCGCATCTATACAGCAATCAAGGAAAGAAAAGCAGAATGAGCCAGACTGTTGATCTTGCAAAGCTTGTCGTGCGCATGGAAGCGCAGTCAGACAAGTACCTTAAAGACCTGAATAAACAAAAGGCTCAAACCAAGAAGTGGAAAAACAGCGTCAACAAAAATGTTGGGTCGGTTGCTAAAAGCTTCCGTGGTCTGGCTGCAGCTGCCGGTATCGCTGTACTCACGCGCAAAATAATCCAGAACACCGCAGCACAGCAAAACGCTGTCGCTCAGTTGGCGCAAGGGCTTAAGACCACAAACGGGGTTGTTGGTCGATCTCTTGATCAGATGATAGCCAAGGCCGGCGAACTGCAAAAAGTTTCAATATTCGGTGATGAGCAAATCATTGCTGCACAAAGCCAACTGGTTTCATTCACCAGCATTGTTGAAGATGAATTTGACCGGGCCACAATTGCGGCAATGGATCTATCCGCCAGAATGGGTACCGATCTAAAGTCTAGCATCTTGCAGTTGGGCAAAGCCTTAAACGATCCGCTTTTAGGTCTTAGCGCTCTGACCCGGTCAGGCGTTAATTTTACGGATAGCCAAAAGGAAATGGTTCGGGCGCTGGTTGAGTCGGGGCGATCAGTAGAGGCCCAACAATTAATTCTAAACGAACTGGAAACGCAATTTGGTGGAAGTGCTAAGGCCGCCCGAGAAACATTCGGCGGAGCCCTTGCCGGGCTAACCGGTGCGTTCAATGACCTGCTCGAGGGCGGCAGTGGTGGTGGTTTAAATAAAACCCGCGACTCGATCGAGGAATTGACGTCGATGCTGCAAGACCCGACTTTCGTTGCCAACACCAACACGTTTCTAACCGTGGCAATAACCCTCTTCACTAAGCTCGCATTGTTGGTATCTAAAGTGGTTGAAGGCTGGTCGAAGATTGGCGATTGGATCATTACCCCAGAGGCCCGACAAGCCATTGCAGGATTTTTTAACGAAGACGGTTCAACTGTAGAGCCCTTAACGTTCAAACAGAAGTTCGCCGCCGCACGCGCAAAAATTAGGGATTCAAAAACACCAGCGACATCAACCGTCGGCGGCATGCTTGACGGATCAAGCATGCCATCAACAGGCATTTCGACCGGTGTCGCTTCGCCAGGCTTCGTAGATCCATTGGCTCAGTCTACTTTACAGGACGAGCTAGACAGCAAGATCGCGCTCGAGCAGGAGTATTGGGAAGAAAAAGAACAAATGGCACAGAGCTACGCCGAGGCTGAGACACGCATTCAAGGCGACGTTATGGCTATGCGTATGGGCTTCGCGTCCGATGCCATGGCGCTCATTGCCCAGAACGCAAAGGAAGGTTCAGCGATACAGAAAGCCGCGCTGATCGCGTCCAAGGCCCTATCAGTAATGCAGATCATAATGAATGCAGAGGTAGCCGCAAGCTCGGCGCTACTGCCCCCGCCCATTGGCCTTGGACCGCTAGGAGGTATTGCTCTCGCTGGCACTATCCGCAGCTTGGGTTATGCGTCTGCAGCGCTTGTAGGAGCTCAGGCCATCGCAAGTTTTGACGGCGGCGGCTATACCGGTGACGGTGCGCGCAGCGGTGGGCTAGATGGGAAGGGTGGTTTCATGGCCATGATGCACCCACAAGAGTCAGTGACCGATCACACCAAAGGAGGCGGCGGTGGCGGCGATCAAAATTACTATGACTTCCGCGGGTCTGAATTATCCGAGGCTCGAGTGCGCGCAATGATTGAACAGTCCGGCCAAGTGCTTGAAGCCCGGCTGCGTAACAACAGTGCGAGAGGTCGATAATGACAACCTACACCTTTCCTGCCATTGCACCCAACACGTCTGACTTAAAGATAGTCAGCAATGTACGGGCGTTTGTATCCCCATTAACTGGTTACACACAGACAGCAAGCAGGCAGGGTACGCGCTGGCAAATGGCGCAGGGATTCACCAGTTTAGAAGGTGATGCCCGCGCAATAATGAAAGCGTTCACGGCCCGAATGAACGGCAACGTACACCGCGCTTTGATCTATGACCACACGTATCATGGTGCCCGCGGCGCGCTTGGCGGTACACCTTTAGTTGATGGCGCAGGGCAAACCGGCGAGACGCTAGACCTAAAGGGGATGTCAAACGGCGTCACCGGAATATTTAAAGCAGGCGATCATTTTTCATTCCTGAATGTGAATGGAAACTACGAGCTAAAACTGATCCTGACTGACGCCAACAGCAATGGCTCAGGTCTGGTCACTGTCACATTCTCTCCCGAGATACACCATTCTCCTGCGGACGAAGCCACTATAGTAACGACCAACCCCGCTGGCACGTTTATGTTAGCAACCGCAGAGGCGGCTTGGTCAAACAGGCCGGTAGGTAATGCGGCGAATCCCAATCACTCTGACTTTTCTATTGATTGGATTGAGGATATAGCATGAGCGAACGCGGTCTATCATCTGCACTGCAAGCGGCTGCAGACAGCGATCATGTGCGCCTGCTTATGTTCGTCAAGCTTGGCTTAGATTCTGGCACGCTCTATTTGCATAACGGCGTTGGCTCCCTCACTTGGGGTAGTAATGCCTGGCTCGGCGTTGGCGATTTCGGCGGCATTTCATCGATCGAGGAATCTGATCAGATATCGCCCTTTGAAGTAACGCTTACCCTTTCAGGTCTTGACCAAGACATGATGGATGAGGTCATGCTTGAAAATTATTTCTTGCGGCCCGTATCGATTTACATGGGCGCCTTAAATACGGCCACCGGCGCGCTCTTAGCCGATCCTGATGAAATATGGTCGGGATTTATGGATTCCGCGTCCGTCACGCTCGGCGAAGAAAACGCGATCATGCTGACCTGCGAAAGCGAATTCGCACTATTTGATAAATCTAACGATTCGGCCTTTTCCGATGCTGACCTGCAGAGCAAGTTTGCAGGGGATCTGTTCTTTGAATTCCTGCCCAGCATGGCCGACGCGGTTGTGGTTTGGCGCGGCGAAAGAGTGACAACCGGTACTGGCAATATGCCTGGCGGCGGTCGCGGTCAAAACGGCCAACGGAACACCGAATACAAGTGAACGCACGGCAGGCGAAGATCAGGCGGTTTATTCTTGACGCCGCCAATGATCAGTTCGAGTACGGCAAGCTTGATTGCGTTCAATTCGCCATGCGATCGGTTGAAGCGATCACCGGGCACAACCCCGCGAAGAAATTTAACTATCAAACAGAATGCCAGGCTCAAAGCATCATCCAATCATTCGGCAGCATGACTGCAATGGTGTCGTCCGAGCTTGGCGAGACATCCGAAATCAGCAAATTAAAAGACGGCGACCCGGTGGTTGTATTGCTGCCAAACGTCGGCGAGGTCATGGGCATTTTTATTAAAGGCTTGGCAATGGTAAAGACTGATCTCGGCACGATCAATGTGCCAGCCAGCCGTATATCCACCGGATGGTGCGTTTAAATGGCGAGTGCTGTTGCTGCGTTAGTCGTCAAGGCTGTATCTGCAGTCTACGCCTACGTGACCGCCAACGCCTTGTTGGTTGCTGTTGCGGCACTGAGCATTGATGCCGCTCTACGAAAGCCCAAGAACCCAAACTTCGGCAGCGATTCGGATATGCGCCGCGAGTCAGTCATTCGCAGCGCGATCGCGCCGAGGAATATTTGTTACGGTGAAATCCTAGTTGGCGGTGTGCTGACATATACCAACGTGACCGGCGATGAAAATGCCGATATGTGGGTTGTCGTAAGCCATGCAGGCCATGCCGCCGAAGACATCACGGACCTCTATTTGTACGACGATTACATTGGCGCATCGAACATCGCTTGGGGAACTGGCGTCACTGGTGGTGATTTTCATATTGGAGGAACCTCATACCTAAAGCCCATTAAGCGATTAGGTGCCTCGGACCAATCTGCAGTATCCGATCTCGTGTCCGCCTTTACAGAATTTACCAACGACCACCAAGGCCGCGGCTGTTCTTTCACCGCAACTAAACTAACGTTGGATCTAGAAAGCGAAGATGCTTTCGCCGCGGGAACCCCCAGCGCGATCAAGGCCCTCGGTCAGTGGAAAAATGACATCTATGATCCGCGCCTAGACTCATCGCCGGGCAACGATCCTACCAACGCAAGCTATAAGGCATACACCACCAACCCTATTCTAATCGCGGCCAATTATCTGACCGACGCACAGGTTGGTATGGCTCTGTCGCTCGCCCGCATTGACTGGCTGAGCATCGCCACTGGCGCAGACTATTGCGACGTGCTTGTCCCAACCGCCACCGCAGGGGCATTTGAAAAGCGCTTTACGGCCAATGGGATGCTAACAACGGCCGACCAGCACAAAGATAACCTGACCGATATTCTAACGTCTTGTAACGGGCGCTTTGGATATAGGGCCGGCAAAGTATTCCTAGCGCCTGGCAGGTTGGGCAGCGGTTTCAATTTAATCAGGAACCCAACGTTTGATGCCAACTGGACTCTTGGCGTCAATGGCGGCGTTCAGGCTATAACAACTGTCGTGGGTCAGACCTACACCGCGAAGGTCAACGTCAAGGCCAGCACGTCGGCAACCGATACCTATCAAATCGCAGTATCAGCAAACGCCAACGGCTCAATTCCATACGCTGCCGCTAATGGCACCATCATCGATGCCACCCTGTACCTCACCTGGATAGCGACCACTACAGCAAGCTACCTTTGTTTGAATAGCACCGCTGCCAGCGCGGCAAGCATCGCCCGCAGTGGCGGTTTAATTGTTACTGACAGCGCAAGTAACACCGCCAAGTTCGATCACGTTGAATGTTACCTGGTTGCAAAGACAAACATCGATGAGTCATGGCTTCGCGGCGATATCGCTTTGCAGACTGCTACGCCAAAGAATCAGCGATTCAATACCGCCCGCGCTTTCTATATCAGCAAGGCCGACAAGTATAAAAAGATTGAGGCCCTGCCGGTTACCAACACGGCCTTCGTTGCTCGCGATGATGATCAGGAATTGTACGAGTCGTTTAATCTGCCCTTCACGGATCACGAAGACGAGGCTCAGCGGATACTGCACAAGCGTATTCAGCAAACCGACAACCAGAAAATAATCAGGCTGCCATGCAATTACAAAGCGTTGCGCCTCGCCGTACACGATCATGTAACGCTTACGATCGCAGAGCTCGGGTTTACGAAAAAGATATTCCGCGTTATTAACTGGCGGCTTGGCCAAAATTCAGACGGGATTGATTTGGTCTTAATGGAAGATAGCGCGGCTGGCTATGAAGACCCGGACAAAGAGGACTATTCAGCCAGAAGCGCGGCCGGTGTTGTTGCTGTTGGTGCGCCCGAGGTACCGGTACCCACAAGCGTCTCACTGACGGCGAAAGAGGGCGGCAATCTGGTTGAGTGGGTATCGCCTAGGCTCTCGACATATTTTGATCTGGTCGATGTTTATGCCCATCCCACTAATAGCTTTGGCAGTGCGACCTTGTTGGCGAGCGTTCGAGGAACGTCATATTTCCACAAGCTTGATGCAGGCGAGGAGCGTTTTTACTTTGTTCAGGCCCGTAAAGGCACCGCAGTCAGCGCCTCAGTGGCAACCAACCCCGCAAGCGTGGCTGCAGCTAACGCCCTAGCCGCTGCAGCACTGACCGCCAATTGGTCTGGCATAGTCGACGATAACAGCTTTAGGCCCGCCAACAGCGCGACTGTAGGCGCGGTCGCTGGAACCAACCTTACAAACGCTGCTGGAACCGTTCTTGATGATGATGACGTCTTAAACAGCGTCGTAAAATCCGAGATAACCGAACTGCAGGGCACTGATGGCGACGTGCTTGAATTGGTTTCAGGTATCGCCATTCAGTTGCAGACCGTTGGCTCTGTTGCTAAATACGCATTTGACGCTGACCAAACGCTAAACGGTTTTATTCAAGGGCTGAACGCCAGCATTGCAAATACTCAGGCGCTCTTAGGTGATGTCACTGCAGGCACGACAGGTGTCTATGTCCAAGCTTCTGCACCCGTCGCGGGCGTCAGTGGAGTTCCTGATCCGATTGCCACGGCCTCGCGCTGGTATGACTCCGATGATAATAATTCGCCGTATACGTGGTCTGGTTCCGCTTGGGTATCGCTGCTAGATCCTCGAATCGGCAACAACGCAGCCAGCATCGTTGATATCGGAGTTGCGCAGACCGCTACAGATGTCGTAGTTACTGGTCATACGACAGACATCGCAACCAACGCAACAGCCACTAGCACGCTAGATACAACAGTAACAAACCTCAATGGAACTGTCAGCACCATATCGGGAAAGGTTACGACGCTAGAAAATACGCTTGATGACCTGGCCGTAGGAGATGATGCGGTGGGAGTCATTACCGCAAACTCTGCAGCTATTAACACGCTAGAAAGCGACTTGACGGCGGCAGAATCAGCGATAACATCATCATCGACTAACATCACCAATTTAACAAATACAATTATCTCGATACAGCAGCTTGAAAGCACCGGCGGCGAAGTTCTGGAATTTGTTGACGGCACTGAAATTGATCTGCAACTTTTGGGCGATGTAGCTGGCGCGTCTAGTGCAGCCACGGCGGCGCTAGATTCCCGCGTTGTCGCAACAGAAAATACTATCGTTATCCAATCATCTGACATTGTTTCGTTGCGCTCAGACCTGCTAACCGCTTCTAACGCTGGGGCTACTAACGCTGGCGCAACTGAGGCGCTGACAACGAGAGTATCATCGGCAGAAGGAACAATTACTAGCGAGGCTGCGAAGGTAGTTGCGCTGCAATCAACGGTGAACAACGGGACTACGGGTGTAACTGCTACGGCGACGGCGCTGGGAGCTGTCACGAGTCGCGTTACAGATGCGGAAGGCGACATAACTAGCACTGCATCAAGCCTATCGACCTTATCCACCACGGTAGGCGGTCATACCACCAGTATCAACACTGTAACAACATCGGTGGATGGAATCGGTGCACGTTACGGCGTAGAGATTGACGCGAACGGAAACCTGACAGGGTTCGAGCTATTAAGCGACGGCACGCGCAGCGCCTTTAGAATCAGGGCTGATCAGTTTTTAATTGTCGATCCAGCCGCCCCAGCCGGTGCTGCACAGGCCGCATGGCTATCAGTGGTTGCAGGTGTAACGACGCTGCAAAACTGTGTCATTAACGGATCGCTTCTTGTGGGCACGATTGATGCCGACCTGATCACCGCAGGCACCATCGCTGCAGACAGACTGAGCATAGACGGCGCTCACCTTTCAGTCGTCGGCGGTGAGCTAGTTGTCACGTCTGCGCCAGGATCAACCCTAGTGGCTGCGGGCGAATCAACCAACGACGGTACAGCAAGCGCCACCATTAACAGAACTACCGGATCAGTAACCACTATCGACGTTAATTTTACGTTGTCGGGTGAATATGTTGGCTCGACTAATTCGCCGTTCCCCACAACGCTCACCCTTAAGCGTGGCGCGACAACCATTAAGACCTTTGTCGGCATCACCGGAGTGTTCACGCCTTACGATGCCGGCGACTCAGCACCGGCCGAGGCAGTTGCATCGTTCGGGGCAACCTTCTACGACTCCGACAGCGGCACCGGCGACACGACCTACAACCTAACCGCCATCAATACGGTTTTTGTTGAAACATTCCAGCTCATTGTTCGATCAACTCAGGCGTAAATCATGCCAAGACTAGACCAAAAAACTCAGGTCGGAATCATCGCAGCGACTGACCTGGTTGTGTGTATACGGGGCGGCGCGATCGTTCTATCTGCTGTCGGTAGTATGGCGCTGCAGGGCGATGGGGCAGTAGACATTAACGGCGGCGCTATCGACGGCACACCCATAGGCGCAACCACTCCTTCAACAATATCACATGGCCGACAGCGCCAGGGAGCAAATAACAATGGCACAAATTGATAGCCTAACTCAAGTAGGCGTTATCAACGGAACCGACCTAGCGTTAATCATACGAGCAGGCGGTAACGTACTGGCAACGGTCGGGACTATGGCGGCCCAAGGTTCTGGCGCAGTTGACATTGACGGCGGCGCTATCGACGGCACACCCATAGGCGCAACCACTCCTTCAACAATATCGGCGACAACACTCTCTGCTTCTGGTGCAGCGGCTACGGGCCCACTGACAGTTACAGGCGCCCTTGGTGTTAGTGGTGACGTAACTTTGTCGGCTAACGTAGGCATCGGTGTAACGCCTACCGTGCAATCCTCCGTTAATGCTCTTGAGGTTGGTTTTGTCGGTTCTGGTATCTTCAGTTTCGGCTCTAACAATACGGTACTAATGTCTGGCGGTTATTATAACTCAGGCGATAAGTACGCCATAAGCAGCGCCGCTGTCAGCCAATATTACCAGACAGCTGGAGAACACAGATGGAATAGCGCAGCTAGTGGAACAGCAGGAAACGCTATTACTTGGTCAAGGCAAATGACGCTGGCCGCTGCCGGAGCGTTGACTATTGTTGGTGCATTATCAAAAGGCTCGGGTTCTTTCAGAATAGATCACCCATTACCTGAACTATCAGAGACTCATCAACTTGTTCACTCGTTCACGGAATCACCACAAGCAGACCTGTTATACAGCGGCACAACTAAACTGGTAAACGGCTCCGCTAAAGTAAACCTTGACGAATACCACGGCATGACAGAAGGCACTTTCGTTGCGCTCAATAGAAACATCAGGGTGTTTACAACCAACGAGACAGATTGGGAGCCTATTAGGGGTTATGTTGAAGGGAACACTTTGTATATCTCTTGCCAAGATTCTTCTTGTTCTGACTCTGTAAGCTGGCTGGTTATCGGCGAACGTCACGATCAACACATGATGGATACTGGTTGGACTGACGAGCAAGGCAGAGTAATTGTCGAGCCATTAAAGCCCGCACCAGAGCCAACACATAAACCAGTACAGAGAACCGTTAAAGTCGCAATCATGGACGGTGACGAGCAACTAATGGCGATTGAGACTGTAGACGTACCCGAGAAGGTAGAGATCATCGGCGGTGTTGCAACGCTAATTGCTGCGACGACTGAGGAACAACTAAAGCCTCAATTTGAAACGGTTGGCGTATTCGACACTGAGGGGAATCCAGTCTACGCGTAATCAGTAAAAGGGCGAACTATACGCAAGTGCAAGAGACTTGCTTTGAATTACCCACACATAGAACTGCCCTTTGCGCTGCCTTAGGCATATAAAATGGGTTGGATAATCGAAAACTGGTACGTCTTAACACCTTTTGTCCTGTTTATACTGGGCACGATTGCGTTAAACACTCGCGGCACAAAAACAGACGATAAAATTTATTACCGTCTGGTTGAATTTGTCGAGTCCATGGGCGTTAAACTGCCTGCATTCGTGCCACGTCGCCCCAAGTAGCTGCCCGCAGATCTCGCCCAAAGTTTAACCAGAAAGGTAAATTATGATCACAGTAAACGGCAAAGACTACGACCCCGCAACATTTACGCCACAGATCAAAGCAGCGATAGTGCAGCTTGATTCTTGCAGGCAGGACAAAGACGTGCTGGCCATTAAGTTAGGCGTTATGGCCGCCGCCGAGCGTGCGTTAGTGAGCGAGATAGCCGAAGCGGTTGAGGCGCTAAATATCCAGCAGAACGAAGTGGCCGAAATAGCCGACAATTAGGAATATACAGCTGCAAGTTATTGATAAATGCCGGGATTATATTCCTAATATCTGGCGCAAAGCCTCAGCAATACTCACTTGGGCACTGTACTCATAATCCATTGGTCGAAGGTTCGAGTCCTTCCGGGCCCACCATAAACAATAGGCTATAAAGTAAATGGCCGCTAACATTTCATCAATTAGGAATTGATTAGGAATATACAGTGGTTGGATTTTCGGCACAACTTCCGAAGATCCGATGAAAATCGCGCCTAAAAATTACTTAATACCTGTGATGTTGGTCTATATTTAGAAAACTGTGGATGCTTATACAGTATTGATATGTCGGTAATCGACATGTACAGTCCGCTGCATAACCGGAGGGGTAAGTTGTGAGTAACAAGCCAAGTTTACAGGACGCGTTCGCGCGCTACAAAGAGCAAGAAACAGAGCTTTTTGAGAAGTATTCCGGCAAATATATTTTAATATGCGGGGATGAAACCCTCGCGCCGTTTGATTCGCAGCTAGATGCCTTGGCTGTAGGGAAGGCTCGTTTTGAGCCGGGTACGTTTCTAATCCAGCTATGCAGCCCCGGCGCTGACGTTCAGACGTTTCATACAAGAGTGGCGTTCGGTTAGTGCAGGTAAATAACAAGCCAGGTGTCCGGACTTTCACGATTAAGGCCAACGGGCGTCTTAATGTTATTACTTCCGATGTTCATGTGCACGAGGCATTCGACGTCACAAAAGGACAACCTCCTGTCGCTCGCAAATTCACCGGCCTATGGGATACTGGCGCAAGTGCCTCTGTTATATCTAGGAGCGTGGTCGACGCGTTAGGCTTAATGCCTACAGGAATGGCGACTGTTAATCACGCCGCCGGCACGGTTCAAACTGAAACCTATCTAGTAGGAATGATGCTACCGAACGAGGTGGGCTTCCCGGTTTTGCCAGTAACTTTGGGCACGTTGGCTGGCTTTGACGTTTTGATCGGGATGGATGTTATATGCAACGGTGATTTTTCTATAAGCAATTTCGGAGGCGAAACCGTCTTTAGTTTCCGAATGCCCTCACTGCACCATAACGATTTTGGCGAAAAGAACCTTTTGGTTGATAAGGCGCACAAGATGAAGAAGGTTCGCCCAGGGAAGCTTTGCCCCTGCGGCAGTTTGATGAAGTTCAAACACTGCCACGGACTTTACTAGACTCTCAATTCGACGGACTCACCTCAACCGATAGATCATATATCCGCAACATAGTAGCGTCACGGTGCATGCTGAACTTCTGTTTATCGCCCGCGGCATCTGACACGGCTTTCTTTCTGATTTCGTGGAATGTGAAACGCTCCGCAGCTTTAATCTTATTGCGTGCAGCTGTCCAGCGAGACTCAAACCCGCTCACGGTGTACCTACTCCCCGCCCTAGTCCGAATTACCCAGCCCCCGAAAGGATGCCCGGGCAGATCCTTTGCCACTGTCAGCGCAGCCCGTAGTCTCGGTGATAATGCTTTGTTGTACTCGCGCCCGGTCTTGCCTTCATCGATAAAAATTGTTTCCTCGATTTCATCCCATCGCATTTTAAGAACATCGCCCATCCTGCAGCCCGTGCAATAGCTGATCTCCATAGCGACTTTAACTGTGTCGCTCGCTGCCTGGTGCATCGTCTTGTAGTCTGCATCTGATACATACCGAAACTTAGCGCGCTGGGCCTTTTTCTCTGTCCTGGTCAACCGCAGTGACTTTAGATCCCGCGTCGGGTTGTCTCTAATTAAACCGGTCCGTGCTGCATTACCAAAAACGTTCTTAAACCATACCAATTCAAGGTTGGCACGCCTGATTGATGTTTTGCCCCGCCTCTCGAGATAGGCGTTTATGTCTGCCGGCTCGATCTGCCCTGCTTGCCACCCCTCAAAGACCGCTAGGGGTTTCTTGCTGCACAACTTTTGATAATCATCTTGGGTGCGAGGCTGCAAAGTCAGGAAAGCATTAGACAGGTAATACTGATCGGCTAGGTATGCGAGCCCGTTAACGCCCGCAACTTGGGTACGCTTTTGGTATTCGGCCCAAACCTCGGCGAGCGTGGCACGTTTGGTTGCAATGGTGGCAGATTTCCCACCCAAGGGCTTGTATTGAAAGGATCCGACGCTTGACCGGTAAACCCTTGGCGGTAGATCGTTGTCATTTTTGCGCCGTCTGCCCATCGCCGAAAGCCTCTGTGTTCATTTTTGGCTTGGCTGGCCGCCCTGCTGACATCATGGATTTCTCGACCGCCGATTGATAAATGTACGGCCTACCGGTTACCCGGTCAACAATTGGGTTTAGACCATGGGCTTTCAGGATGTTGATCTGCTCAACCTGGTCACTTGTGCCGGTCACTCGCTTTAGCTCCACTGGTGTCATTGGTTTCATGGTTTAACTACCTTGCAAATTGAACTACCTTGTAAATGAACCTGGGCGCCTCGTTCGTTTTCCAAGCCATACCGCACGGCAAGCAATCCCAGACATATTGGATTGGATTCCCCATAAGATAATGCCTGCCTTCCGTCAATAACCTACCGCACTCGCGGCAGTGGTAAACGGCTTTGAATGTCTTGACCTCAACCTCTGACCGTATCAATGTATATGCCTCGCTGGGTCAATATCCCGGTTGGCTTCGGTCGGCTCTTTCGCCTTACGAATTGCGTTAATGGCTTTGATCGATATCGCCGCCCACGACCGAAAGGTTGCCTTGGTTATCCAGTCCGGCGTGCCTATGCTCTCCATTGAGTACCTGCTCATGCACTCTAAGGTGTTTTTGTAAACTTTTAGAATAGCCGCTACCTTCTTTAAATCGTATGGGGTGAGCTCTACGCCTAATTCTTTCGCAGCCGTTTTTATCTCTGCGATCGTGGGTAATGGCTGCTTGTGATCAAAGTTTTCTATCAGTGCAATGATTACGCTATTCACTTCTGCCACCTCTGATTGGTTTCAATCGCCTCGGCTTCGGCTATAACGCCACCCGCTGCCAGGTATGCTGCGACATCCTCGGCAATCCGATCCCGGCTAAGTTCATTTGCCTTGCGCTTTGATGGCTTGTTGCGCGACATATTGTTAAGGGTTGCATCTGGAAAGGGCATCAATCGGCATCCTTTGTTGTGTCTCTTTCACGGACCGAGTAATAAACATCAGGTTCAACACCGACGGCGAAATGTTTCCCGTTACACTCAAAAGCGTAGCTATCATTCATCATGTAATAATCGTTGTTTTCGTTGAGGTATCTGCATACGGCTTCGACGGCAGATTCCTCATCAGTTGCCCATATTTCGTGATCTTCGCCGTCCGCGATTTCGGTCACCACGAACTTTATGCAGCGGCACTCAGCCGGAGATAATCGATAATCTTTGCATCGTTTGCATTGGTCCATCTATTCACCCTCCTTGACTGCTCATTCATCACTCGATTTTTCGAAACCAAATATCTTTAAAATTCTACTCTCCCCGTCAACGAATCGAGAATCTATAGCGATGGCAAAACGACCAAAGCACAGCCATAAAAGTTCGCCTGATGAGTATTCCCTTGCAGCCCAACCGAACCTGCCTCTATGAAAAGATAGGCTCCCTTTCGAGTATCTAAATAACTTTCTAAATAACTTTTTCACCGTTCAGCGCTCCCTTCATCCTTTGGTATAGGTGGTCCTATGCGTTCTAAATTTCCATTATGACTGGTCATGTATTGACCTAAAGGTAAGAAAACCCGCTCAAATTCACCATGCCATTTACCGGCTCCAGTTGGTCTGCCGTCCTTGAACTTTTCAGGACCACAGGCACTGCACAGCAGCATCCCCTCAAGTGCCTCATTCCCTGAGAAATCAAACACTTCTCGATCCCTAAAACCTTGGTTCGATACCGCTGTGTTTTCGCGACATCCGCAGTTTTCGCACTGAAATAAACTCACCTATTCACCCTCCTGTGTTGCCTTTTCCCATAGTTCACGAACCTGCATTAAGCCAAGACCTTTTGTAAGGTGATTAATCATAATCCGTTGGCGCGTATTTGATTCTTCCGACTCGATAAAGTCAGCGATTAGGCGGGTTATCAATTCGTCAGCGATCACTACGCTTTGACCAATGACGCAGCCAGATCCATCTTCGTGCGATAAAATCCCGTCTTTGTAGGCCCATTTCATATAGCCCATCTATTCACCCTCCATAGGTGATGCGCCATCAACATTCCTGACCTTATCTGCAAGTAGCAAGATATCATCGTCGTACTCATCGGGGTGGTAATGGCAAGCTGTTGTGTGTTCTAGGTTTAATATTGAATTTTTCCAGCTCTCTACTTCCAGTTTTAAAAGTCTATTTTCCTTGTTCAGAAAAGCGCTTTGACCAGTTACTAGCTTCGTGGAAAAATCGTGCTCAGATATTGTCGACTCAAGGGCCGCGTTCTCTGCCACAAGCTCGGCAATGCGGGTTACATGGTCAGGGACAAACTTTGTAAAGTCCTCAGCTAACATATCCCCATCGTCTATTTTTTCGTTGCGGCAGTCCTCACAGTACAGATCGCAGTTCTGCCACAACATCAGGTCGCACGCCTCAAGACCGTCGTTGCAACTCCCGGCGCATATAAATACTGGTCGGTGGTCTGGGTTGCTCATGACTTATCACCCTCTACTGGTATCGCTAGACCTTCAATCAAAGTGCGCGCTATGAATCTATCTCGCCAACGCTTATATCGAACCTCTAAGGTCCCGTTGTACCAATACATCAGCAGCGCGGATCCAGAGATCGTTGCCCCTACTATCCAGTGAAGATCCAACCACTCGGCCTTTACGGTCTTTAGGTATAGATCAAGACCCATCCAATCTTGTACTAACATCGTTATCCCCAAGTGGCACATAAACCCATACCAAAGGTAACTCGTTGGCCCCTTGAATTTCTTCGGTCTTGAAGCAAGCCATAACGCGTGCTCAAGCTTTTTGATCCGTTTATTCTGCTGTTCGTGACTAAGCAGTATCATTTGGGCGCCTCGATGTGTTTCTGCATTAGATCAATAAGGCCGGGAAGGTCTGCAGCAGGGATAACAATGCTCTGCACATCGCCTGAGTCTTCATACACCTGGCGGATAACCAAGGCGGCCACCGGTGCCGCATCGGTTCCTATATTGACCGAAAGCAATTCGGATCTAAGCGTGGGGCTTGAGTTGGTCATATTGATAACGTTGCTCACGCGTTCACCTGATTAAGTTGCGGCGCGTTCCAAGATGATTGCGCCATAGTAGGGAAGGGTACCGACTCGCCCGGCCACCAGATAGATTCGGTCCCGCTGCTGTTTCGGCGGGCAACGTAATGACATTCTTGATTGCAATATTTACGCTTTGCGAACTGCTTGGGCGTTTCAAAGTAAGTGCTGGGCAACCGCTTACGGACCAGCTTTTTGCCACACGCACACCAACGGTCAACCATCATCATCGGTGCATCACCTTCACTAACCGGCCAGGCTTCCATAGAATCCGCGCAACATGAGGGAAGGGCACCACATCACTCTCTGGCAATGCTTTCTCTCGATCCTGAAGCCTTACGCCGCGCTTGTGAGAATCAGCGCACCCACGCCCGCAGAACGTTCGCAACGCCACCTTTGCCCAGCCTTCAAGCGATCCATCACCCATGATCCGTCGAACGAGGGGGGTTTTACAGTGCATACAGAAACGCAGCGGCCGAGTTTCAATAACTTCTACATCAGTAGGATGGTAATTACGTGATCGGTACTCACCATCAATCCTGACTCGGATGTAATGAGTGGCGCTGGTAATATGCCCATGATCGCCTTCCATGGTCTTGACTCGATCGCCGCGGGTAAAGCTCATGCCGTAGCGCCTTTTGATATAAGCCATGCTCATAGCTTCTTCCCACCATCTTTTAAACGGTTTTCTAGCTTATGATCGGCCCGGTTGCGGTTGTATTCGCACTTTTCATTAATGGCGCCCGCAAGATCGAACCCATGGCCACCGCAGTAATCAAAAAGTCTGATGATGCAATCGGCAATCTCCA
>Ga0222646_100118_pt1 | contig 27945 bp, 39 predicted proteins | sample AntAcemetagen293_FD_179819 | JGI IMG/M metagenome (GOLD analysis project Ga0222646, IMG submission 179819) | Saline water microbial communities from Ace Lake, Antarctica - #293 | ecosystem: Environmental > Aquatic > Non-marine Saline and Alkaline > Saline | place: Antarctica: Ace Lake | collected... | reverse complement strand
CTCCATTACATTATTAGTCGTGTCAGTCTGTTTACCAGATAATTTAAACATATCACTGACCACACCCCAGCCACCACGTCCAGGATTACCGAGACAACTTCCATCAGTGTAGACTTCATACATGATTCTCTTACGAATTATTTTTCTAAGTCTATTATAAAAATAAGATGGCTCAAATGATGATACCCCTCATTCTTTGTTGTGCGGTAGTTAGTTCATCAAGTTTTGCGATGCAGTTTATGGGTGGTGGCTTAGGAAAATTGTTTGACACTTCTAAGCTTACAGGTACAATGAAACAAGCCCCTTCAGATTGTGGGTGGTGTGGTGATTGTTCACAGGCAAAATATGACGAAAAGCATAAGGGGTTTCCAGAAGAACCAGCTTCAAACTTCAAAGCGGTTTGTGAAAATAATAGGTCTGCATATTCTGGTACTCAAGCACATTGGGACACTCAGATTCGCAAAGCTGGTACCAATTGTTGCTAAGATAAACAGGTTTATTTACCAGTGGGTTTATCCTTATACTCTGAAGCTTTTTTAGGTGTTTTACATATGACATCACCACAATGATCCCTATTCTGATACACAGAGTTTATGGACGTTGCTACCTCACTACAAGATTTTAGGGACCAGCGTCCTAACATAGGTTTTTCCACTTTAACGAAAAGTTCAAAGACTTTCTTGAACATTATCTATATTGGGAGGGATGTATTTAAGTGGCTTATCAGGTTTGAAAAAATTATTAAAGGGGCACCCTTCACAACGTCTGTGACGTATCGCACATGTGAGTGTGTCGGGTTTCGCGATACAAGGTTTTTTCCGTTGTCGATAGGTTCGTCGTCGTTTAATAGCATAAATAAGGATTGGGGTTTGACACAGAGCTAACATGTTTAATTAATGTGGTTACTCTTTATGAGGTTTTCATGCGCTGGTAGTAATTGAAGATTTGTGTAATGAAAACACTTTCTTTGTTGTTCTTCATCACTCATATCAAAAGACGAACATGGGATGATATGATCTATGTGTGCGTCGGTATACTCTTTACCTTCAACTTTGGTATTTTCCAAATATTTTTTTAAAAAGTCGCTGTCGCATCCAAGTAAGTTTATAGTTTTATCAGACTTAGTCGCCCGTCCATTGAACGCGTGCCACATTCTCTTTCGACACAATTCCAGAAAATATGAAGGTGTCTTATTTTCTTTGGCATTCTTGCGTCTTTCGGTGCGACATTTCGCATTTGATTTTGAAGTCTGTTCCAGAATCTTTTTCTTGTATTCATCGTCATTTTCATAACGGTGCCGTCTTTTTTCATTTATGTTGTTAGCGTTTTCTCCCCAATGTTTTCTAACACGCTCTTTCACCCTTTCTTGATTTTCTTCGTAATATTTTTTCATTCGTTCTGAAATTTGTTCTTTGTTTTTTCGATTATATTCTTTTATATACGCATTTCTACAATCCTTACACTGATTCAAATGTCCATCTTTTGTTTGTTTATGTTTTCCGAAATGTTCAACTAACTTCGTTTCATGACATATTGTGCACACCTTTTCCATCTATCATTCTCCTGGATTTTATTTCTAATTGTAAAACACATAGCTTTTCCGCCCCTATCATTGTAAAAATTAAGATAGTTGAGTATCTTAATTTTTATGAGTATGATATGATGGTATTTTAGACCATAATGAGATCAGTTTGAGAAAGCCAAACCACCCATCCCACTTTGGATGCGGAGGACGTTGTAGTTCGTGGCGAACATGTGCATGTTGGTCGCGTTGTTGGCAGTGTTCATGGTGACAGCCACCTGCGCGTTATCGATGCGCGAGAAGTTGCAGGTACCAGTGGGTTGGTGCTCCTCGGGCTTGAGCGCGAAGGAGTACGAGTACACACCTGGGTAGGGGCAGCCAGTGTGGTGGTTGAAGGATTGCACCTGGTTGAAGTACTTACCCTTTTGTTCCTTGAATCGGTCTTGACCGTTGAGGATGAGCTTGAAGGTGCTGAGGGGGCCGACAGCCTCTTCAGTGAAGGACTTGCTACCACCGACACCGTCACCGAGGGCAAGCATGGGCGCACCGAAGATGGAGGGCGAGACAACGCAGTTGGAATTCAATGATTCAACGTTGGACACCATCTTGATGTCCGCGGCGGTGGACGCAGTGGTGAAGTTCCACAAGGTGGACGCGGTGGTGGCAGCGTTGGAGAAGCACCACACCAGTTCCTTGACGGGGTGGTTGTACGAAAGGCGGACCTGCTTGGTTTTGGCAGAGTCAACAGTGTCGGTACCAGTGTGCTGGACCTGCTCGATCAGGTATTCATGACCCTTCTGGGCGAAGCGGCGACGCTCTTCGGTGTCCAGGTAGATGTAGTTGGCCCACACCTTGAACACGGAGGTGTTACAGTAGGTGTTGAAGTCGGACGCCAGGTCGATGTCAACGCGGACCTCGTGGTACTGGAGAGCAATCAGAGGCAAGTACAAACCGGGGTTGCGGTTGAAGAAGAAGAACAGGGGCAGGTAGACAGTCTTGCCGATCGCCGCAGTGGTCATCTTACCGTAAGAAGCCTTCTTGGCCGAGTCCAAGTAAAGCTCCGAGTACAAACGCCACCACTTTTGGTAGTGTTTGTCGATGCGCTGACCACCGATGGACAGTTCGACGTTGTTGACCGCACGCTCGGCGACCCAGCACGAGGCGGTGTTAGTAGTCGCTTTGGACTCGAGTTCGATGTACATGTCACCGACAAGGTCACCGTTACGAGCGACAGTCACAGACACGCGACCGGAGTTGGCGGCAGTACCGTTGACGGTCTGCTCGATGTTCTCCATCGCGAAGTTAGTGTGGCGCTTATATTTCGCCTGGAAGAAAGTTACTTCGGGGTTACCGGTAAGGTAGACGTCTTGGGCGCCATAGGCGACGAGTTGCATGAGACCACCAGCCATTTTGAGAGTTGTTGTACTATATACAGAGAAATTAATTTTAGGTAAACGCGCATATTTTGATTTTGATTTTTCTCAGTCTATGTAAAATGTCGACACAGCCTGATGAAATTGAGAACGAAATCGAGGAGGGTGAGGTTGTCACAGATGATGAACTTTCCATGACTGAGGAAGATCAGGAAATTGATTTCGATGAAGAGGATGAAGAGGGTTTGGATATCGCAGGACTCATGACATCTTTAATGGCGACCCCTGATGGTGAGACCGTGTGCTCTGCTCTTGTGACTATCGGTCAACAACTTCAAACACAAAACAAAATTCTTGTGAAAATTTTGAGTGAGATGAAAACTGCTTAGAGGAAAAAATATACTATAGTTAAATGGAGTCCACTCACTTCATCGATAAGGAACCCAACAGGTATGAAGCACTCGCTGAGTTGCAGAAACAGAAAATCCAATCGATGAATAGTGAACAGGTTATGGATACAGTAAGTAAGTTTGAACTTCACTGGGACCTACGAACCGAAGATTATAGAAACGCTCGCGAACTTGGATATCGACAGTACATCCACAAAGATAATTGGGATGAGAACAATAATCCTATCGCTGAGCGAATCGATATCCTGGCAATCAAGGGAATTCGAGAAAAACAACGACGTTTCTTAGTCGAACTTAAAAATCATGTAGCCGAACTTAAAACTGAAAAAAAAGAGGAATCTGATGATGGTATCACTATCCTGAAGCGAGTCAACAATGTTTTAAAACAATTGACCGATGGGTATGAAAATATACGAAGACATTATGTGTCTTATGAACGCGTAGTTAATCCCACTGCACTTCCGCAAGTGAGTGCAAATTCAGATCCATCCACGATGGACGAAGATGAGATTGACGAGTGTACACCTTACCAGAAGTGTCTATTGTATACACTCGACGAACTTTACAAAAGTGGGTACCGTCGCTACAAAGGACAGTGTTGTGAACAAATCAAGACGATTGATCGAAACGGGACGCGTGCCTGGGTTCCCAAATTTGAGATTAAACAGTTTGTCTATACAATTGCACAAAAGGATGACAACTTCAAGAACTGGAAGAACTTTACGAGTAGAGGTTCCGTGTTCCGTGATGTTGTCGATAACATTTCAACCTGTGTGGATCCACAGTTCCCTGAGATTATCAAGAGGCGTCATGTCTGGTCTTTTAAGAACGGTGTCTTTGTTGGTAAGGAATGGATTCCTGAAAGGGGTGCGCATGAATGTCGATTCTATCCGTATGAGAGTCAGGAATTCCGTTGCCTGGATCCGACGATTGTCGCCTGTAAGTACTTCGATCAACAGTTTGATGATTTTGCTCATCTCGAGAACTGGCAAGACATTCCAACCCCCCACTTTGACCAGATCTTACACTATCAACAGTTTGATACAGAAGTATGTAACTGGGCGTATGTCATGGGTGGTCGTCTATGCTACGATGTTGGGGAACTCGATAGTTGGCAAATAATCCCATTCTTCAAGGGTATTGCTGGCTCTGGTAAATCTACTCTATTGACAAAGGTTTTTGAGAAGTTTTATGAAAAAGAGGATGTTGGCACCCTCGCAAACAACATTGAGCGAAAGTTTGGTCTCTCCGCCATCAAGGATTCATTTATGTTCGTAGCCCCCGAGATCAAGGCGGATCTTGCGTTAGAACAGGCAGAGTTCCAGTCTATCGTGTCTGGTGAGAGTGTTTCCGTCGCTGTAAAGAACAAGACTGCTTCATCTATGGTATGGAAGGTGCCTGGTGTTCTTGCGGGTAATGAAGTTCCTAACTGGCAAGATAATTCGGGATCCGTTCTTCGTCGTATTCTCGCATGGAACTTTACCAAGCAGGTGCGGGAAGCGGATCCACACCTCGATAAGAAGTTGGAGAAAGAAATGCCTCTTATTCTTCTAAAGTGTGTGCGAGGCTATCTAGACTATTCAAACAAATTTAGGGATCGTTCCATTTGGAATGCAGTTCCACCTTACTTCAAGATTGTCCAGAAGCAAGTGGCAATGGTGGCGAACACACTCCACAACTTCCTCGAGTCAACCAACATCAAGTATGGTAAGGAGCTCTTCGTACCCCAGAAGATCTTTGTACAGATCTTCCATCAGCACTGCCAAGCAAACAACCTCGGAAAGCAAAAGTTCAACCCAGACTTTTATGTTGGACCATTTAGTTCCAGAGACATTGAAGTTCGGAATGTTGAGGTGACATACAATGGTGACTATTACCCTGCACAACCTGTCATCTACGGTGTCGATGTAGTGATCGATAGTGCAAGCTTTTCTAAGGACTTTTAAAAAAAATCGTGACCAATAGTAATATGAGCCAGTCTGTCAAAGAATTTGTCAGGCAGTCTGGTGTTGAAGTTCGAGCATCTAACTCCAACTCAAATGATGACAATTTTGTCAGAGAACTCGAAGAGACCATGCTCCGAAAAGAGCGTGAGCGTGCTGCGGGATTTCGTACACCCCCCAGACCGGTTCCCCGACAGGTCCAAGTTCCTGTTCGTCTTCAACGAAACCTTATCAATGATAGAACATATGAAGGTGCTTTCAAACAATTTGAAAATAATGCATCTTTAGACAATGAGTTTTCTGATCTCAATCTCAACTCCAATAACCTCAAAACCCTCTTTAGCTCACTTGAATTCAGTAAGTTTAATCCAGGTATGTTCAATGCTGGTGTAGATTCGGGGTTTGGATCAAAGGAAACTGTAGTAGACCTCAAAAAAATCCTTATGAAGACACCCCTAACTAAAACACCCATTGGTGAGGGTCTTTATCTGGACACGAAAGAGATTCGAGGTATTTATGGGCAATTTAAGACTGGATTTTCCCATACTAGAGAATCTGGTCCCAAAGGTGGTCTGAATAAGAACTTCTTCAGTACACAGATCATGTTGACACTCTCCAATGATATGGAGAGTAAAGGTGTTACAGTTAACATTTACCGAAATGGTAAGATTCGCTTTTCGGGTGGTTTTGTTGGTACCAACATCACTAACCAACCCGAACTTATCCGTCGTTTCGTTGTCGATAGGTACACCGACAAAAAATCATTCTTCTATAATCCCTTCATCTATAACAATCTCAGTGGTCAATTCAGGATTAATGGTCAATTCAAAAGTTTGGCAATGATCGCACAGAGGCAAATGATGTATGGTATGTCAAAGGCATCTTATGAACCTGAACTTACACCCTTCCTCTACGCACCAATCGAAAATGCGACTCTGATTCTATCGCAGAGTGGTAATATTCAGGTTGTGGGTGCGAAAAACCCTGGGGATATGCTTAAGGGATATGATATTGCCAAGGATTTCATGGAAAAACTCGATAGGGATAATCAAATTGATGTGACTGGTGTATTTGATAAGGGTACAAAACTAAAGTCTAGGACAAAGACTAAGGCTAAGGCTAAGACCCCCACCGAACCTAAAAGAAAATACACAAAGCGGGTACTTACCACGAACCAAGCGAACGCTCTCATGCTCAACTCTGAAATGTGTGCACGCATGAAGAAACCTGAACTCATCGATCTCGCGAGACGCATGGGTGTCGTGAATTTTAGAACCAAGGTAAGTGATGGTTCTCGGGTTGCGACCAAAGGTGAAATATGTTTGAGAATCAAGAATAGGACTGGTAACAAGATTACGTTCAAGAATGTGAACAAAAATAAAAATGTTCCACTCTCTGGATCTGGAAACACATTCAAGCTTGGTCGTAAGATATGTGGAGACATGAAGAAGGATGAGCTTCTCCGTATCGCGGCGATTCTCAAAATCAAACCTGACGTGAAGGAGACCAAGATGACATTGTGTAAGAAGATCGAGCAAGTCAGAAATAACCTTGCTAAGCCCAAGCCTAAGTCTCCACCAAAGCCACCTGCACCAACGAAGAGGCAAGTACAGCGTACCGATGCGAATGCGAAGCGTGATGTGAAGAAGGGTGAAGTCATGAAGAAGAGGGGTCTTGACGATAACTCCATCCGAAAGGATCTCACCAAGCTTTATGGTGACAAGTGGATAAAGAGGTACAAACCCAACCTCAATCAAGATGTCCGCAACATGAAGACGGCGCTCAACACCATCAACAAGAAGAATAAGACTGGTGTCGCTTTCAAAAAGGATATAGATGTGGTAAAGAAGAATGTTGTCAGTCGTTGGAAGATGCAGAGAAAGCGTGAACTTGAAGCGAAGTATCTCATGAACACTGTGAGTGTTAATGGTATCGCGTTCAACCTTAGGAACAACTATCGTCGTGCAGCTGCCAACTATATCATGAACAAAAAGACACCCCCCTCAAACAAGAAGATGGTGGAGTACAGACAATATTGGTTGAAATTTAGAGCCAATGCTAATTCAAATAAGAGTGCTAAAGGAATTAATCGGACAGTTAGAGCTCGGGTTGAAAAAATGTAAGAGTGAAATGATAAACTTGAGGATAACAAGCTGATCATACCGGTATTTGAATTAAAGTGTTATTCATAGTCGTGAGTGATGCACCACATAATACAGCGCATACCATGATGTATGATAAATCCCACCACCTACGGCTAAAAGTAATTACTGGTAATATGGTAATTAAATACATACCGTGACCTGATATTGGGGCAATAGATATAGGTCTTTCAGAATGAACTGCAATTGTACTTGCTATAATAAAAATAAAATCTATTATATCAATTATTCTTAGTAAATTGAAGAGTTTAACAAAAGATATAACAAGAGCCAATCTAAAACCTATTTGTACACTCTTATTATATTTTACTTCAACTACGTCAAAACGGACTCTTGTCAGAGTTTGTGGTTCGACTATCACTGGTGGAGGAATTTCTTGGTTGAAGGCTATAGCTACGGAGCCATCAGGTCCTTCAACTACGAGGTGTCTAGCCCCCTCCATAGACTTAATACCTATACAACTTTATTGTTTAAGTTCTCTGTAAAGTGTGAAAATTGTAAAAAATGAAATCGCAAATAATATATAAAGTAGATTTTGTGGAATAACAATAAATTCATTTAAGAGTTTCAAATCCTCTTCGTCAAGTTTACTTTTAAATTTATGTAAGTGTTCCAATAAGGTGTTTAAGACCTTTATCGCTAACAGCAACATCACAGCACTAATAATGATAAAAGCTATGTTATACATTACATCCCCTTTACCACGATAAAATCGAGATAAACCCAATAGCGCGAGTGATAAAGATACGTACCCACCGACATTAGCTAAACCCCTCTGGGCTAGGGCGATTAGTTCTTTGAACTCGGAATTCATTTATAATTTAATAACATTTAATTTTACGGTTGACTAATTTAGTGGGTTCAGCAATTTGTTTGAGATGAATAGTATGATACGAAAAATCGTATTTTGGAAATGTTTCTTTAATTTTATTAGAAAGTAGACTAGCCTGAACTATGTAAGGCATACCAGTACACACCGATGTTCGTTCAATTCCGAGAAGACTATCCTCCATTTGAACAAATTTCTTTAGCACTTCACCACCAACGCCATCCTTGTGCATCCTGATGTACATTCCCTTAGACGCACCATCACTGACATGAAAATTTTTAGAACCCTCAACTTCCTCAGACTTTGTGCGTCTCTCATACATGAGCGCCAAAAGTACGAGGGCTACGAGGATGTAGATCATTCTTTACTATTTAGACTGAAATTAATTTCGAGAGGTCGGCAACCTTCTGCATGATGTTTTGGAACTTGTACACAGAGTCAACCTCCGAGGGCTTTATGATTTCCAATTCAATTTGGTAACTCGCCTCCTCCTCTGAATCCATATCCACATTGTCACCCGAAGAGATGGTCATATCAATACTGAGGTTCTTGCGCACGAAGGAGTGTCTGGTCTTGGTTCGCTTCCGGTCCATTTCATACTCACCAGATGTGGGAATCTCTCTCGCCACACAAAAGCGCACGTCGAGGGGGTCACACTTGAAGTCTTCCTTGATGACACTGATTTTTTGAATCATAGTCTGCTCACCAGATTCCTCATCAGAGGTGATGCGAATGTTGTTGCTGTCACTGTAGTATACGTCAGAGGTGCTACTCTTGACACTTTCCCACCCCTTATACTTCTTCAGACCACTGAGGACGCGTTTCCATGTATCCTTCCCGACGTTGGTATCAAAGAGGGCGCCGTTATGCTTCCCTAGGCGAATCTCAACTTCGACATCTCCTTCAGCCTTATGGGCTTCGAAGATGGGGAGTACTTTCTCGGCAATGGTTTGAGCGTTCATCTTAACATTTAGAAAACGCGTCTTTCTCTTAAGTGTTTTTTATACATAACATTTAATGAAGGGGCTCGAAAATCATGGGAACACATGCTACTTCAACACAGCGCTACAGTGCCTGTTGTACATCCCAGCCCTGACAAACTATTTCGTATCCAATTCATATACGGGGGAGTGTACATTCACTCAGGAATATGGGGAACTTACAAAAAACTATTGGACGAAAGGAAATGAGGGTGTCAACAATGGTACACTCTTAAAACTTTTTCGTGAAAAGTTTCCTCGCTTCAAATCGAGTGAACAACATGATGTACAGGAAACTATCTTGTGCATCATAGACATCCTTGAAACATCGAGACCCGAAATAAAACACTGGTTCTACGGGAAAAAAACACAAGAAACTATTTGGCCCGGGGGGAAGTCATCGAATGAAGAAGAGTTCAGTGTTCATTTGATAACCTCGGAAGGGGATGATATGGGAGAGATGTTATCTAAAAGTACTGACTGGAATACACTAGAGCAATTTGAGGACACGGAGGGGAAGGTGCATCACGTTGCCACAACGCGTATGCTCTTCTCAAAACTTCCTCAAGTTTTTATGATTTCATTTGATAGAAAAAGTCATGTAAAAATTATTGAGAATATCCTGATTGATAAATACGAATACAATCTCATATCATGTGCAGTGCATATCGGACATCAAAATGATGGACATTATGTGGGTTTGGTGAAGAGACGCAATAAATGGTTTTTAGCAGATGATGAGAGTATTCGAGAACACCCACTCCCTGAGGAGGCTGGTTATTATTTCATGGTCTACAATCTAAAAACTCCTTCATCTGAATATTCTCCTTAATATTCACGATAGTTCTGTAAAAGGTTCTCCGATTATTGGGGTGGTTCTTATCCGTCCTCCTCTTTAGGGGTTTCCACCACATTGGCTCTTCCCATGTGACGTACTTACACTCCACAATGGCTCCATCCTCGAACCAAGGTTCATCATCGATGCGATTAAATGGAATTTCACTCTCAAAAAACATCTTCCCCTTTTCCTGTACATACAGTCTCCACGCAGGTGTACCAGCTTTAAATCCAGGTGTTTCTCTCGAAGGTTCTCTCTTCATGAGAAAGTCCACTGTATTCTTCTCTTGTGGTTTCCATTTGAACATCGTCTCATGTGTACCGATGCGTATAGGTTCATTCACTGGTGTGAACACAAGTCCATCTATTTTTTGTGTAACCTTCGGGAGATATTCATCCATAAACATCCGAAAATCCCTCATGTGATGAAACGTCTTACACTTGAGACGATATGTATCAGACTTCATATAAATGATAGACTTCATGAGAGTCTTTGAAGCTTCTAGTCGTTCCCTCAGGTTTTTGTTCCACACGGATTCACCAGCGACATACACGGCGTCATACACCATAAGAGTTCCTTCGTAGAGTTCACCATCAAGGATGGTTCCGTCATAGGCACTCTTTTTGAGATTGATAGGTACCTCAAACATGTTAAAAGCCCGATTTACAAATAGACATCTCTTTTTCCCTTCGTACATGAGGGCAACCATCATGTGTCGCTCACCATCCGTCTTTTCACAAACAAGGTAGTCACCCCCCTTGAGGATCGGAAAATGTTTATGTTCGATAGAGATGGGTTGTGGACCCGGGAAATATTCCTTACTCCCCCAACGAGCGTGGATAAAGTCTATGACGTATTTGTGAAGTGGGGTGGACATATTATATATTCAACCTTAAACTTTAATTTACTTTGACACCAGCAGCATTCAAAATATTACTGATACATTCATGTGTATATGTTTGGGTCAACTTAGCTGCTGTAAATGCGTAAATTCGTACACCTTGTTGTAAAAGTTTTTGAAACATATCGGAACTGAGTTTCCAAGTTCCTGTCTTTTTATCCTTGATATGTTTAATGACATTTTTTGTAATCATCATCCAAGCCTTGGGATCGGTGGAATCAACTTTATAGATATCTTTGGAAACTGTTTTACCTACTACAGTATCAAAGTGAAGACCCATTTGAGCGATTGGTTCGGTCGAATTTTCACGGACCTTTTTCTTGAAGAGATCCCAGTCGATTCCATCCTTTACACCTGGAAGTACGAGACATCCCACACCATCATGTGGTTCAAAGAATTGTTTGATTGACTCATCATCTACATGGATTCCGAAGTCCACGAAAATGATACGCTCATGTGTCTTCATACAACTTCGAATCATTTCAATCTTTTCGAGTGTATCGTCATTCACATATACAATTTTATTATCAACATTCCTTTGTAAACACTGCATATTTAATCTAAGAACAGTGTGAAGTGTCTTCACATGACACGATTTAGAACGCGTGACTAAGATAGTAATAAGCTTCATACAACAGTGTGCACTCTAAACCTTAAGCCTATCATTGAGACACGCCGTGAATGGAAGATTTCCAACATGACCAAGGGTAGTATTTACATCGGCATAGATTTTACCACCGGCTTGTTGCCAACGGCGACAGAATGCATAGTCTTCTGACAAGTATCTACGGTTTACTGGGTCGATCATACAATCGAAGCATGCGTGATAGTCATCGAAATCACGATTCTGGTGGTCATTCTTACACCACAAGTCTGGGAATTTTTCTTCGAGTGTCTTGAATACTGACCGTTTAATCATCATGAATCCCGTGGGTCCATCAAGAATCTCGATAAAACCATCTTGGATAGGACGGTTATTGGCGCCAAAATTAATCACAAGACTCGAGGAGAGCATTGACATGTCTCGATCGTCACCCTTTTTAACGGCTTCGGCGGCTTGATCCCACATCACAACTTTCTTGGGGTAACACGCTACAGATATATCATGTCCAGACTTGATAAGTCTCAATACAGCCTCTGGCTCAAAATGAACATCTGCGTCGATGAACATGAAAAGATCACAGTCCGTTTTTTGCATAAAACGACCTACGGCTACATTACGGGCGCGGTGAACGAGAGATTCATTTTCAGTTGTATCGATATAGAGTTGAATTCCTTCTTTTATTAAAAGTAATTGAAGTCTAATCACACTAGTCATATACTTTTCCAAGCATAATCCACCATAACAGGGTGTAGAAAGAAAAACCCTCACCATATACTTGATTTATCCTTTACCCTCTAAGTGTTTTTTAATAATCATCTCAATCTTGTTTAGTGTCGGAATAGACACAGAACATTTATCACACATCTCATTTTTCGTAACCCTATCACCTAAAATATTGTAAATGATCGCAGACGCTACGCTATTCGGTGTCTTACTCATTAAATCTACACAATCCTCGGTAGCATTACACATTTTGTTACATCGTAAACGATCCTCTCGTGTTATATCGAATGAATTCAACAGTCTTTGCATGACATCAAACGCCTTCGTCACATAATTCTTCTTCACTGCTGCACCTAGGATATTATCTTTAAAAATTTGAGTTGTTCGACTCACATCCTTCGATTGTATCCCAAACATATCCGCAACTTCCTTAGTTGTACGCGGGATCTGAGCCATACGACAGGCGTAAAGCACACAGTTTGCTTTGATACCTAATCTTACAGCACCTCGTGTAAGTTTCTCATCATTGAATTTTCTGTACATCATCTTCGCATCTTTCAGAACTGAATCAGGTAACATATGACACGCTTCATCGATATCTTTGTATGCATGGAACAGTGATCGATCCTTATGATTCATAGACATGTGAAAATTAATCTTCGCCATTCGTTTGTTTTCATAAGTAGAACCACGTTGTGTGGCGATAATAGTTCCTTTCCCCCAATTTTGTGAGAATAATTCGGGGTTTGCATTCGGATTTCCGCACCGCGAGGGGTCATTTACCTTTCCACCATCCGTCACTCCACTCGTCCATTCCGCTGTATCATCTATAAAATACGAGTCTACGAGACCACAACTTGAACATGTGGGTAATCCTTCTCGTGTAATAACTTTAACTCCTGAGCATTCGATGCAAAAATTTCTATTTACTGTTTTTTCTTCGTTTTCTTTTGGTAATAGGGTGTCCAATTCGGACCATATAGTTTCCAGCATTCTTTTGAATTTGGTACCCTTTTTTAGATTTTTTAAAAAACGCATCACTGACTTAGGCGTCTAACCCTCGTTTCAATTGCATCAATCGTTTCTTTGAAACTCTTTCCACCTGAAGTGGATGGTTCCCACGCGTTCCATTCTCTATCAATCGCTTCATGACCTGGGGGTAAAGGGATATCTTGACCTACGACTTCACTATCAGATACAACGAAACCCTCTAGATCAGACTCTCCATCTTGACCTTCGTCATAAATATCACTATCACTATCTTCAATGTCTATTTCTGAATAAAATGCAAACATGTTATTACCAATTGCTTTTATCTCAAGATCTTCAAAAGTCGTCCCACTTGGGTGGTGTTCGAGAACACTTTCATATGGGGCTGGAGAAAGGTCCCCTCCGTCTAATTTGTATACACAAGCATTTTTGTAAAATTGTTCTGTGGGATTGAGATATCTCAGGCCAAGAGTTCTACCAGTATTCATTCCAACCACCCCGTACATTTCGTCTTCAATCCCGTCTTCATTTACTAATAGTTTAAGTATATCATCCTGAATTATTTCAGAGGGCACAATCATGCTTAGAGTTTTTACACAAAAAATATTCAGGGATAATAGCACAGATGAAAGTTATTATTTATTCGAAGGAGGGTTGTGAGTACTGTGACCACGCAAAGGCACTATGTGAGTCTGAGGGTTTGTATTACGAGAAGGTGATGATTGAGAAGGAGGCATTAAAACAATTATGTGATGGATCTGTTACAACTTACCCTCAAATATTTATTGACGAGCGTCGTATCGGGGACTACTTCAAATTTCAAGAATATATAGAAGATGAATACGAACCAATCCTAGCACCTACACTCAATAGATTCACTGTATTTCCCCTGAAGTATCCTGAGCTCTGGGAACTCTACAAGAAGGCTCAGATGTCCAATTGGACTGCTGAAGAGGTGGACCTCTCTAAAGACCTCGACGACTGGACTACTCTAAACGATAACGAACAAAAATTCATAAAGTATATCCTGGCATTTTTTGCTGGTTCTGATGGAATTGTTTTTGAAAATATCAATAACAATTTCGCCGATGAGGTACAAATCTCCGAGGCTCGTTCATTCTATGCATACCAATGCCACAACGAAATGGTTCATGGGGAGACCTACTCTAAACTTATTGATAAATACATCAAAGATGGTGCGGAAAAGAAACAACTTTTCGAAGCTATCCAAACTGTCCCCTGCATCGAGCGAAAGGCGAATTGGGCTCTCAAGTGGTTCGATACCAAAACTCGTTCTTTCGCTGAGCGTCTCTTCGCGTTCGCATGTGTAGAGGGGATCTTCTTTTCTGGAAGTTTTTGTGCCATCTATTGGCTAAAGAAAAGAGGACTCATGCCCGGTCTCTGTTTTAGTAATGAGCTCATCTCCCGAGATGAAGGGCTTCACCAGGAGTTTGCAGTTGAACTCTTCAAACTTTTACGCAATAAACCATCAACAGAAGTTATCCACTCCATCGTGAAGGAAGCCGTTGAAATTGAAAAGGGTTTCATCATCGATGCACTCCCATGTAACCTTATCGGTATGAACTCAGAGAAGATGGCTGAATACATCGAGTATGTCTCTGACCGCCTCCTCAAACAAATTGGTCAACCCCCAATTTGGAACTCTAAAAATCCCTTTGACTTTATGGAAAATATTAGCCTTGATGGTAAAACAAACTTCTTCGAGAAGCGGGTGGGGGATTACGGGAAGATGGATGACACATCAGACGATATTGGTTTTGATGAGGAGTTCTAAAGTTAAATATTTTACTATCAATTTATCCAAATTGACTGTAGAATACAATTGTTTTAAAAAATATTTAATCGAACATACTTCCAGCTGAGTCCAAACCCATAGGCTCCAAGGTGTGACCACTGTCAGTAAACTCGAGTTGGGGTTCACCGAAGCCAGGTTCAGCGTCGGGGGCGTCAACCATTTCGACTGCTGGGGCGAAGACAACCTTCTTACCCTTCTTGGAGCCACCACAACCACACCCACTCTTCTTTTTCACCCCACCACTCTTCTTGAGGTTCATCATACCCCAAACAATGAGGACGAACACCAATGTGTGGACGAGGAGACCGAGGGTCGAGGGGCAACCTGTGGGGGTCGCGATCCAAGAACCTAAGACTCGCCTGATGAGACGGAAAGTCTCAGGGTTGGCGACAATGAAAAATGTCATACCAGAAATGAGGGAGATAATAAGCTTCTCCTCCTGCTTTTTTCCGTTACAGCCGCAGCCACAATCTTTAAATAGACCCATGATTACTTTTGTTATATGTTGACAAAAAAAATACACTTAAAGTCGAGTCCCGTAGTATAAATATAACCACCAAACAATGTCACTCTCTATTCAACAATCTACCGAATTCTCTGCTTCCTCTGTGCAGTTCTCGAAACTTCGTAAAAACAAAAATGGCGGCAAGGCCGTCTACCTCAATGCCGGCGACAACAAGAAACTCTACATCCAGTTCCCATTCATGCGTTCCCCTTATGGTTTGAGTGCCTTCACTGACGAGGGTACTGGACGCACATCCTATTCCCTTGATCTGTCCTTTGACCCCGATAATACGGAGGCTATGGATCTTCATGAAAAACTCAAGGAACTCGACGATATTATCGTGAACACCGTCGCTGAGAACTCTAAGGAGTGGCTTGGTAAGGAGTTCAATGTCGCGGTTCTCAAAGAGGCACTCTACAAACCCATGGTTCGCCCCGGTAAGGAACAATACCCTTCAACTATCAAACTCAAGATCCTCACCAAACCCGATGGTACCTTTGTACCAGAGGCATATTCGATGCAGAAGCAACCTGTCACCCTCGACACCATCGAGAAGGGACAGAAGTGTATGGCTATCGTTGACCTCAATCAGATTTGGTTCATCGATAACAAGTTCGGTGTAACCATCCGACTCCAACAGACTCTCTTAGAGCAGTCAGTCAAACTCCCTTCATTTGCCTTTCAGGGTCTAAACCTCCCCGAAGATGATGTTGAGGATGAGATTGAGGAGGTTGATGAATAAATATTTTCAAATTATATACACTTTAAAAATTCCATATTGGTAAGATTAATTAATTTTCTTACGAATATAATAATGAATCTCGGTTTAGTAAATGTTAACAATGAAATTAACTTTGATGGTCCAATTCATATCGATGTGTTTAAATGTGATGGATGTATTCCCAGAACCGTTCAGGAAAATGTCTCTATCAATCTGGGACATGATAAAGCTGTGCACACAGATTTTGGTGCGGGGATGAATGGATGGTTGACTGGAGGTCAGTGCAGTCTTGGTGACGAATGTGTCTGTCAAAATACACGAACCCTAAATAGAGGGTGTTCTATATGTAAGGCAATCATCCACGAAGGTGAGTGTATGAGGATTCATAAAAATCAGGAACTCAATAAAGAAAAAATACAATGGATGAAATCGAATATCGAAGTTGTCGCCAAACATTACAAAAGTTTGAGAAAAAGGGGTGTTCTCACAGACGAAGCCTATGTTGAGTGTATCGACAAACTACAAAAATATGTAATGTAATAGTATCATGAACGCTACCCTAAAGAAAATACTCAGGGGTAAGAAGGCGTGTGCCCCTGCGTCCCATCTCTGGTTGAAAAAGAAAGATGGAACGATGACCAAGGGAGCCGTAAAAATTGGTGAAGGTGATTATGGAAAGGTATATCGTGGGTGTATCGATGATAAATGTGAGAAGTACATCGTCTACAAAGAAATTAGGACACCTTCGTTGCGTGAAAAAAACAATGACGTGCCACTTGCAAAGTACAAAAAGGCACTCGATGAAATCAACCCAAAAATGGAGTACACGATTGCGAAAAAGTTGGAAGGCTTTGATGTTCCCAAAATGTACTTGTATAAGACATGCGACAATAAAGACATTCTCTATTCTGAATACATCAAGGGTAAGGAGTTAGGTGAATGGTTATGGAACCAACCTAGTTTAGAGTCGATAAAATCAGTTATGGCGCAGGTGATATATAATCTGTACCGCATTCAACAGAAGTATCCAGGATTTAGGCATCACGATCTCCACACTAGAAACATTTTGGTGCGTCGAGTTCCCAAGAAGGATATTCAAATTAATTTGAAAGATAAAAAATACACTCTTTCGAATGATGGATTTGAGGCGGTCATGATTGATTTTGGATTTTCAGTATTTCCTCGAATTAAGAATCCCCTCATCAATCGGGATAATTACATAAATATAGGAATTTCTAGAAAGTCTAACAAGTTTTATGATTTACACTATTTCTTGAATGGAATATACGGACTAGTTCGTCAACCACGTACAAAAACCGAAAATACAATTAGAAATTTCATTAAAACGCTTTATCCTCAGGAGTACCTTGCACGTCGTTCAGCTGTGGTGAAGAACTATCGATTACGTGGTGTGAAATTTATCGAAAAACCCATGGTTACCGTCAAAAATACAAAACCACATGAAGCATCGATTCCAAGCTTCGAGACCGTCCTATCAAAACCATTCTTCACTGGTGAAACAGCACTACAAAAAGCAATCCCCGTGGTAAAAGTTAAATCTATGATTAAGATTGTAGCTCCTAAACCAAAAACGCCAGTCAACCAAAAAGTAGCGATGGCTCGTGCGATTGCGGTGATGAAGGCGAAGCCAAGACCTGTTGTCCGCCGAAAATAAATGTATAGGTATGATATAAAACAATGCTCGCGTTCATCATTCTCGCACTGATCAATATCATGATTCTTCTTCAGACCAAGAAGACCTCCAGTGGTGGTGGTAAGGGTTGGACTGTTTACGGGACCATGGGTTGTGGTTGGACTCGTAAGCAGTTAGAGTATATGAAAAAGAATGGTAAGTCACACACCTTTGTGGATTGTGACAAAGGTGGATGTGATGGCATGGATGCCTTCCCTACCTTAAAGCACCCCAATGGTGAGATCATCGTTGGGTACAACGAGATTTAAATACCTCTCACAATCTGGAGAGAAACGGCGAGGATAAAAGCATCCATCAGGGTGTTGATGGGTTTGAGGACGGTGATGTGCTTCACGAGGGAACGGTTCCACACGATACGGAGTAAGAATGTACTGATGAGAATGGAGAGCACGAAGGTGAGAAACTCCATGAGTGCGTCGGATCGAGTCTCGGCCTTAGTTACTTCTTGAATCATTTATTACATACGGATATTTTTTTCTAATTAAACTATAAATGAAGGGACTTCTCCCTCTGAGTGGATCCGAAAGTAAGTTCACAAACAGGCGTTGGGGAACGACGACTGGTATTGGAAACAATAATTGTTACGCCTATGCGGTGGGTGACTATGAAGCGTATAGATGGCAAAAATCTATTCCTGGTGATCGTTCTGGGATGTCAAATAGGAATCATACCTATACGCACTGCACCAATCTCCCCAAGCGTGTCGTATCGGATAATCCCAAGAGGGTCTATAAGGTTGATGGAAATGAAAAGTGTAAGAAGGGCTACTACAAGGTGATGATGTTTGTGTCGCCTGGGCGTGCTAAGAATTACATCCGCCGAGGTGATTTTCATTTTTACAAACAACATGGAGTTGTGGAATACAAAGTTAAGCCTAATGACACCATCTCTTCTGTTGCTAAGTTTTTCAAAGTACCCGAGTCGCGTGTAAAGAGGGGTGGTCAATTCAAAATAGGTAAACGTGTAGTCTTTAAGGCGAATGTATTCAGTCACAAGCGTGGGTGGGCAACTGGACCACTTCTGACTGACGCCAAGGGTAAGGCTATAGGAGATCCTCGCAAAGCTTCCAGGGATTACCCTGGGCTAAACTATGAAAAGTATTGTAGTTCATTCTGCGTGAAAAACACTGGGATCAAAGTCGGTCAAACCCATCCCAAGATCCGATAGAATGCTTTCTATATCGGGTAAATTTTCGACATCAAAGTTGATATCAAATAGGTTTAAGACGTCCAAAATAGATTCTTCGTTCAAGGACACAGAGTTTGCCTCTGCTGTGTAATTGTTTTGAATCGTCACTGTAATTTTAAACGGAGAAGCATCAAACACTTTTCTACAAGTTGGGCATGTATTCTTACCTCGGTCTTTCCATCCCTGTAGACAGTGGGAATGAAATATATGTCCACATCGGATCGGAGGATTTGTCCTCGTCGATCGGACTTCACCGAGACATATAGAACACGTCGACATTCTATAGAGAGATTTTAAAGTTTTTTCCGTGATTTAGCTCAGTTAGTAGATATCGGGAATCTTGAGAAGGGGTACGTTGCAGTTGTTGCAGTCTTTCTTACCCTGCAGGTCTTGCACCTTGGAGAGGAGTTGGGGACCTTGCGTCTGGAGAAGTTTGCGGTATGAGTAGTTGTCCTCAAAAGTGATGTTGTTTTGCTTCATCACATAGTTGTTGAAAAGTTGGGCGGAAGAGTTTATGGTGAAACACCGACCATCGGCCATACCAAGTCGTTGAGACATATTGTTATTATAAAACTAGAAATTAATTTGTCTGTTGGTGATCGTTTGCATCCAAGATTTGAATCCCTTCTCTCTGAGATCTTTAATTAATGGTGCACACCTGTACCCCAGGTAAATATCAAAAACATCGGTCTCCTCTGTACGAGATACCCTAATCTCAGGGTTCTCATTTATGTGCTGGTTGATGATGTTGTAGGCGAATGCAATTTCCTTGAGGGTCTCGGCACCTGTGATGATAATTTTACCTGTGCTGAAGATACTGCATGTGATTTCCTTCATGTCTTCTGAGGGTTTGAATTTAATCTTCACTGCAGAATACCTATCTGGTTCGAAAGAAACTTTGAAGATGTCATCGTACTCTTCGAACCAATTAGCTACTTTCATGAGGTTGATATTGTAGTTGAGACTGAAGTTGGAGTTAATCATAACGACACGGAAGGTGTCAGTGGATATGCTGTCAATATCCATATTGAGGAATTTTTTGAAGATATACACAAGCTGTGTGATGACACGCTTACAATCAAACAGGTCACAGCAGCCCGCAACCTGTATACTTCCGTTGGGAAACACCTTGACAGACTTAGTACTGTAATTATCATGATAGGACAAGGTCACCTGATTGTAAAATGTCGTTGGCTTCAATTTCCATTCAAATCCTTCCGTGTTCGAACCATCGCGTCGCAATTTGTAAGACCCAATTTCCTCGAAAATACTTCGTAGCTTTTTAATATCGATCTCACGCTTGAAGCTGGATATCATGGTGATTGTCGTAACCTTTACCCACGAAGGACGGGTCTCCTCTGGTAAATTTTTTCGCATCTCATCGAGGGTCAGGAGGTATGAAAAACTATCGTTTGCAATAGATGAGTACATCTTTGAACATACTTTTTGCAAATGGAAATGATCCACTTAGGTTTAAAGAAAGCAAGCATTCTTTATGTAATGACCTCTTTCCTCAAATCGGCTAAATCTATACATGATGTAGAATCTGACCTGGCATATGTTGAAATCGTTTATGAGAGTTATAAAAAGGGAAAGGGGTATACAACATTTACCGATTATATGAACACTAGTCCATTAGGGGACTGGACATTTATTCAATCAGGTAAACAGTCTATTCAATATGAAAAGTTTCTTGATACTATGGTCTCTAAGAGTATTGAGGTGCGGCAACGCATGGCAGAACTTGCACTCGACAATGTTCTAGCCTATGAACAAAGTGATCGTAACTATATTCGTATCGCGCACGCCACTAAGATTCTGGATCCAACATTCCAACCACCCCGTGTAAATATGGAGAGTGCTTGGCAGATGGAGTTCATCAAGAAGTTTTGTAAAAAGGTTGTTCCGAATGTTATTGAGCAGTGTATAAATAAGTCACGTCTCGAGTACTTCTTCAATATCTTGCGTATACTAGAATTAGAGCAATGAAAAATAGAATGATAAAGAGTCCGATGTATGACATTCTCTGTTTTTTGGAGACACCAACCTTCACTTGCCTCCTATCACAAGTGAATCCGGTATCGATGTTACGTTGGGGACGCACCTTCTTATTAATGACACAGGGTTCAGTCTCATCCACACAGAGACCAACACTACAGAATACACTCTTCTTATCATTGAACATGTTTACATCAGGGACTACTTCCTGAAAATCAGCAAAATCACCCGTCTGTCGCACACCTCCTGGAAGGGAGAAGTCGTGTGTGACAAATGGATTCACATCATTGATCGCATCTTCATCATCGAGCATAAACTTACTCATAATTAGTATTAGTTCAGATTATAATTTTTACTCTTCATTTTATAGCGATGTTCTTCCCACATCTGATCTAGGTCAACATTCAACATGTGTGCCAACTGAAAGAGATAACTAAATACATCTCCCATTTCCATCATTACATCCGTACCCCTCTCCTTCTTGAGGTTTTGTTTTTTGAATGTTTTCTTATACTGTCTGATAGCGGATGCAAGCTCTCCAAACTCCTCTGTCAGGAGAAGCCATACTGTATCTACAGCAGCTCGATCCCAACCCTTGGCCCTACACACTTTCTCAGTTTCGCATTTGTAGTAGTTCAAGCTCATTACTTACTACTTCTTGAACCAGAATCTTTAATTGATTCCGATCTTGGTGTTGATGTCAAGTTTTTTCCCGACGGTACTGGTATTTATTGGTTGGTCCATGAGTGTACGTGTCGAATCAATATCATTCGCGTATGCGATATACTGGGACACACCAGTCTGAATCTGAGAAATAGCCGTGTCAATCACTTTAGTGTTCATGTATTTCACCTGTTCATTGACCTTCCTATAGTGATCACCAGAGTTGTTTATGAACACGACACGCATGATCGCATACAAATCATCAGGGTTTTGATAATCTATGGCAATGCCGCTCCTGTTCTTGAAGGTCTGACGGATACCTCGTTGAAGAATATTCTTATTGAAATCCGAAAAAAAGAGGATGTTCAGTGGAGTCTCACACTGCTGAAGAGAATCGAGGTGGAGATTGTCACACATTTAATATATCCGCCGAAAAAAATTGTGTGTAAATAGTAAATGGTGAACTTCGCTGACTTCAATGAAGTATATAACAACAAACCCCAAAATGTTGAGGAAATTCCCTGCAAACCCCCAGCCTGCTTCGTTGGTTCTTACCCTCCAGTGGCCAAGGCTGGTGAGATGGGTCCATTCTTCGTGAACACCTACCTTCTCCAACCTAACCGAAAGTTTGAGACTTTCGGAACTGTTTCTGTGCGAAGTGGTGATCTTGATTGCAAGAAGTAAGTTAAAAATAAAAATTGAAGAGAATGTATATGAAGGTCACTAAACGCTCAGGTCGTATTGAGGATATGAAATTTGATAATGTCACCAATAGGATCAAGAATTTAACATACGGACTCTCTGAAAAGTGTGACTCTACCAAGGTTGCTCAGCAGGTATTTTCATCTCTATATGACACTATTACTACCCAGGAAATTGATACACTCTCCGCTGAAATATGCATCGGTATGATCACATCCGACCCTGATTATGAAACACTCGCAACACGAATTGTCGCGAGTAACATCCAGAAGGTATGCCCTAACAACTTTCACCTCGCCATGCGCAAACTTCACAAGGCTGGTGTAGTAACAGATGAGATTGCTGAAGTTGCACAACATGTTAAGGGTACTATTAACCCTGACCGTGATTTCGATTTTGGGTACTTCGGTCTTAAAACTCTCGAAAAAAGTTACCTCCAACGCGTTGATGGTAAACTCGTCGAGACCCCCCAGTATATGTTCATGCGTGTCGCTATTGGTGTACATGGCACCGATGTACCCTCTGTAATTGATACATATGATAAGATGTCACGGGGTCTTTTCATCCACGCCACACCGACATTGTTCAATGCTGGTACACCCCGACCCCAGATGTCTTCATGCTTCCTCATCGCCAACAAGGAAGACTCCATCGATGGTATATACGGGACACTCACAGAGTGTGCTCAAATTAGTAAATGGGCTGGTGGTATCGGTATGCATATCCATGACATTCGCGGCAACAAGTCTCGAATTAAGGGGACAAACGGTCAATCTGATGGTATCATCCCAATGCTCAGAGTGTTCAATGCCACAGCACGGTACGTGAACCAGGCTGGTCGTCGGAAGGGGTCTATCGCGGTCTACTTAGAGCCTTGGCATCCGGATATCATGGACTTCTTAGAGCTTCGTCTCAACCAAGGTGATGATGAGGCGCGTTGTAGAGACCTTTTCTCCGCGCTATGGATTCCAGACCTTTTCATGAAGAGGGTTGAAGAAGGTGGCAATTGGTCACTCTTCTGTCCAGACAGGGCTAAGGGTCTCTCTGATGTTTACGGGAAGGAGTTTGAGGAGCTGTACACCAAGTACGAGGAAGAGGGTCTTGCCAATGCGACTGTCCCAGCAGCTGAAGTGTGGAAGGCAATCCTCAAGTCTCAAACGGAGACTGGTACACCATACATGCTTTACAAGGATGCGTGTAACTCTAAGAGTAACCAGAAGAACTTGGGTGTCATTAAGAGTTCAAATCTGTGCACAGAGATTATTGAGTACACAGACAAGGATGAGACTGCTGTATGCAACCTGGCGTCTATCGCCCTTCCCAAGTATGTTGACAAGGAGGCGAAGACTTTTGATTATAAAAAGCTTCATGAAGTCACCAAGACTGTTACGAAGAACCTCAATCGTGTCATTGATCGGAACTTCTACCCTGTAGAGACTGCCCGGCGTTCCAACATGAGACACCGCCCTATTGGTTTAGGTGTTCAGGGTCTCGCGGATGTATTCATCCTGTGCGGTCTCCCCTTTGACTGTGAAGAGTCGCGTCTCATGAACGCCCATATCTTTGAGACTATGTACCACGCTGCTCTAGAGGCGAGTTCTGAATTGGCTGAAGTCAATGGTTCGTATGAGAGTTTTGAGGGGTCTCCAGCTTCCCAGGGTATTCTCCAACCCGATATGTGGGAGGGTGAGACCAAGTTCAGTGGTCGCTACGATTGGGACGCGATGCGTGAACGCGTGAAGACCAAGGGACTTAGGAACAGTCTCCTTTTAGCACCAATGCCAACCGCTTCCACTGCTCAAATTCTTGGTAACAATGAGTGTTTCGAACCCTACACCACAAACATTTACTTGAGACGCACTCTGGCTGGGGAATTCGTCGTGGTCAACAATCATCTGGTCAATGATCTCAAGAAGGTTGGGCTCTGGTCCAAGGAGATGAAGGATCTCATGGTTAAGGCTGGTGGGTCCATCCAAAATATCGCGGACATTCCTGAGGATATCAAGAAACTCTACAAGACTGTATGGGAAATTAGTCAGAAATGTATCATCGATATGGCGGCGGATCGTGGTCGTTTTATTGATCAGTCTCAGTCTATGAACCTTTTCATGGAAAGTCCCACAATGTCCAAACTCTCATCGATGCACATGTATGCATGGAAGAATGGTCTCAAAACAGGTATGTATTATCTTCGTTCAAAGGCTAAGGCTCGACCAATCCAATTCAGTCTTGAGCCAGATTGCGTCGCGTGTTCGGCTTAAAGTTTTGACATGTAAAAGAAGTAGAATACGACATGGACAACGCAATTGAAACTATTCAAATCAATCAATATAAACAACGCAAAATTGTCATCTCTACAAAACAGGGAACACCCTTACGTATTCAATTCCCCCGTATGTATATGCCATTCGGGGTATCAGGGTTCACTCCAGAAGTTGGTCCTACAAAATATAACATCGATTTCGCTATTAAGGGGTATGACGAAGATGATAACTACATGAAAAAGTTTTATGAATCTATCAAGAATCTTGAGAACAAAATCATCGATTCGGTTGTCGAGCAAAGTGAAGCGATCTTTGGTAGTACAATGACCAAAGAAGAGCTTATGCCTATGTTCAATTCAAATTTGAAGGAGGTACAGGGTCGTGAACCCAAGTTTCGTGTTAAGGTAGACACGGACTCAGATGACAATGTAAAAGCAAATGTGTTTAACGCAGACAAAAACCCTATGAATGATGAGGCGACTAATGGTCTCTATGCAAGAAATTCGGGACACGCTATGGTAGAACTTAACAGCGTGTATTTCTTGAACAGAAAGTTTGGATGCACTTGGAAACTGAATCAACTCGTAGTCTACGAGCCACAGAATCTTAAGGGATTTCAATTTATCATTTAGATTTATTTAAAAGCAAAATACTATAAACAGCCTGAGCCTCCTTAAGCAATTTACCCTGAATCTTGGTAAATTTCTTTGGGTCTATACCACATTTAATCTTAGCTATCTTCACAGAATCTTCCCACTTTGCGAGAGACATACTTACTTACTAGCTTTGATTATTTTTTTGTAGGTCTTGCTACCCTTCTTGGGGACCAGGCAGAAGGTCTCCTTCTTCTCAGCCTTCTCCTTCGCGAGCTCAATGAACGCCTGGAACTTGGGGTTGGACTTGAGCGACTTCTTCGCAGCCTTACTCGCAGCCTTGGAGATGATACGACCATCCTTCATCATCAACTCCTTCTTCATCAGACCACCAGCGGTCTTGTCAGCGTTGCCGTGGAAAACTTCAGCGCGGGAACCAATCATCTTTATCTTACGCTTTGAAAATTTTCCTGATGTCCAAGATTGAAATCTTTGCCGATGTCCTGTTGACAGGGATTTGTTTTTCAATTCGTTCATCGTTAAGCACTTTTGAACACACAATAGACTTATGCCCCTGGAGCGCGAGAATCTCTTCCTCAACACTCACAAAACGCGCACACTCTTTGTAGATTAGTTTCTTGACATACACCGATTTGGTTTGACCCGTCCTGTGACTCCTACCAATCGCCTGTAATTCCGTAGAAGGATTCCATGAAGGTGCCGTAATATAAACGCGTGTCGCTTCCTGAAGATTCAATCCTTGCCCCCCAGCTTTGATTTGGATAATGAAGACTGCACCCGGGGCAGCCTTTTTGAAACCCTCAATCTGCTTGACCCGCTCCTCCTTGGGGACTGAGCCATCGATGCGAAATACAGGACCTTCCATATTCTTCTGGATGTGATTCATCTCCCCTCTGAACTGACAGAAAATGAGGGTCTTCTCACTGGGGTGGGACTTGACCATCTCGAAGAGAGTCTCCATCTTCTTGGAACGTCCAACCCACTTCTCCGATTGTACACCAGTTTGTTTGGCGACACCATCGATGTACATTTGAGGCCAAATCATACACTGCCTGGCTCGAAGAAGACACTCCAAGATCACCATGTTCTTGGCGTTCAAACTCTGTGCGTTCCTGAACGCATCTCTGATCGTCTCCTGTGCCTCGAGGAACACAATCTCATAGAGTTGCTTCTCATCTGGGTACATCTCAAGTTCCACATTCTCAAAGTAACATGGTGGTAAACGAAGACGCTCATTGATTTGAGCCAAGTCTTCTTTGGTCCTGCGAAGAATGTATATATCTTTGATCTTGTTGGTCATACCCTGCACAACCACCTTTGAAAGACCCAAGAAAGTACACAGGGACACAAAGTCCTCCATGGAGTTGAACACCGGTGTACCAGTTACAATCCACTTGATTTGAGTCTGGAGGCGACACACACTCTTGAAAAGTTTGGACTTATTGTTACGAATCTCATGGGCTTCATCAAGGATGACTCGATCCCATTGTACCATATGGAGAGGTGTCTTCGCATCTGCTCCACCACCCTTCACCGTGAGTAAAGTATAAGGTGCAAGTGTCACATCAGCCTCTTTCATTTTCCGTTCTGGACCATCATAGATATTGATCGTCAAGTTGGGTGCGAAGCGGTTGATCTCTTCCGCCCATTGGGTGATAATAGATTTGGGTAAGATGATGAGTGTACGAGGCTTCGGGTTTCCGAGCATTGTCGCGATTAACTGGATGGTTTTTCCAAGGCCCATTTCGTCGCATAAGAAGCCTCCCTTGGGTCCCGATGCCTGTTTTTCCATTGTGAGCATCCATAGGACACCTTCTCTTTGATAAGGGGCAAAGAGACGCCCGTTAAGGGTGTTCTTCGCCAAAGTGTATTGTTCTTCAGTCGTCATCTTGACATGATTTTGTTTTGGAGTTGGTTCACTTAGGTTGATAAAAAGTTTGTCATTTAGGGGACAAAATAGAAAAAATTAATTACTACAAAAAATATTAAAAACAATATAACTTCAAAGATGATTCCCTATAGTGAAAATAATTTTTCATCTCGTGTCCCGGATTTGACAAACTTTTTATTTCTTTTTTTCATGATAACGTTTCAGGTTTTCCTCATTGAGTTTTAGTCTATTCTTTTCATAGTACTTTTTACTTGCTAATTGTCGTGCAGTCAGTGTTGAAGTATCTTTGTCACTGAATCGAGACTTTTTTCTTAAGGTATACTCGTATCCTTCTGGTGGAGTAGGTAAGGTCACACCTTCCATTTACATATACTATGATTTTTTCTTTAAAGTGGGAACACAATAAAGTTTTCAGATTCGGTACTACTACACTTTAACTTATTATTATAAAAATTTAAACAACATGTTCAAGAAGAAGTATATCCTATATAATAAATAAAAGTTATGATGAGGTAGTCCCGGGTTCATAAACTTTTCAAAAATGTAAATCCCCAGGGTAATCATATAATTTTCAGATAATTATTTTCTCAGGTA
>Ga0222646_100113_pt1 | contig 28730 bp, 53 predicted proteins | sample AntAcemetagen293_FD_179819 | JGI IMG/M metagenome (GOLD analysis project Ga0222646, IMG submission 179819) | Saline water microbial communities from Ace Lake, Antarctica - #293 | ecosystem: Environmental > Aquatic > Non-marine Saline and Alkaline > Saline | place: Antarctica: Ace Lake | collected... | reverse complement strand
AATGATTGGAGCATAAAAAATGGCAACCACCTATAAGGTATTGGGCCAAGTAAACCCAAGCGACACTAACAACGCAAACCTCTACACAGTCCCCAGCGGCACCGCAACGGTAATCAGCACCTTGGTGATTACTAATGTGACCGCAACGGTGGCAGTGGCTAGGGTTTATGTTCGCCAAGCGGCGGCCTCAGCAACTACTGGCAACGCCATTGCTTATGATGTCAGCGTTCCAGCTAACTCTTTGAACACCTTTACCCTTGGTATCACTATGGGGGCAACTGATGTGTTCACAGTTCGCTCAGCCACCGCAGACGCTCTGGCGTTCCACCTATTCGGAAGCGAGATTAGCTAATGAGTGTTGCAAGTTTTCCACCCGCAGAAGGTGGTGGCGGAGCAGGTGGCTTTTACTACAACATAACCGCCGCTGGAACTTACACAGTGAACCTGGCGGCAGGGCTTTATGATGTACGCTCTAATGCCGCCATAACTGTCGGCGGTGTAGCTGTAAACGGTAATGCTGGGTTGCTGAATTACCCAAGTGGAATTGCTAGTTTGATAGCTGTCCAATCTTTTGAAGATTTTGTTACTCGGACATCAGGGTTTGGGACTACTAGTATCCATGGCGTGACTTACGGCGATGGACTGTATGTCGCTGTCGGTTCATCAGGAACCTTGACCACGTCACCCGATGGCACTACTTGGACAACTCGGACATCAGGGTTTGGGACTACTCTTATCTATGGCGTGACCTACGGCAATGGTCTTTATCTTGCTGTCGGTGACTCGGGAAAGCTCACCACCTCAACCGACGGCATTACTTGGACTACTCGGACATCAGGGTTTGGGACTACTAGTATCCGTGGCGTGACATTCGGCGATGGGCTTTATGTTGCGATTGGTTTATCGGGAAAGCTCACCACCTCAACTGACGGAATAACATGGACAACTAGAACATCAGGTTTTGGGACTACTAATATCCATGGCGTGACTTACGGCGATGGACTGTATGTCGCTGTCGGTGGCTTAGGAATCTTGATCACCTCGCCCGATGGCACTACTTGGACTACTAGAACATCAGGTTTTGGGACTACTACTATCCTTGGCGTGACTTACAACGATGGGCTTTATGTTGCGGTTGGTGATTCTGGAAAGCTCACCACCTCAACTGATGGCATCACTTGGACAACTAGAACATCAGGGTTTGGGATTACTCCTATCACTGGCGTGACATACGGCGATGGGCTTTATGTTGCGGTTGGTGATTCTGGAAAGCTCACCACCTCAACTGATGGCATCACTTGGACAACTAGAACATCAGGTTTTGGGACTACTAATATCCATGGCGTGACTTACGGCGATGGACTGTATGTCGCTGTCGGTTCATCAGGAACCTTGACCACCTCGCCAGGGTTTTTACCAATAACAGCGGCTCTATCCCTAGAGCCAAAATCTCCACTAATTAGCCTTCCATAAATAGGAGAAGATAATGACACGATACCGCTTTGAAATTGACACAGACAACGCAATCAGAATTTGGGACAACGAGCTTCCAAACGAAAATGACGCACCCTTTATGTTTCAGCCAGACTGGCCAGATGTAACCCCTTGGGCGGATGCTGCTGAAGCAACTGATTGGGCTGAGGTATTTATTGCTTCACTGGTAGACCCTCTAAGTGAATTTGTGGCAGGAAACTCACCTGATACTCACCCAGCTATTCGACCAGAGCCAGAACCAGAAATCGCACCTGAGTAATGGAAGCCCCAGAGCCTCACGCTAGGGTCACGCTGCAAATGCTTTACGGCAAGCAACTGGAAAATGAACGCCTACTAATTCAACTGACCGCCAAGCTTGGCTACTTGGACACGGTACCTGAGAGGGTTGCCCAGCTAGAAATTCAGCAAGCGAAAAATGCTTGGATTGAAAAGATAGCTTGGGCCGCCCTGGTCGGTGCTGTGCTGGGAATTATCAACCAACTGACGGGAACATTATGAATAAATACAAGCCAAAGAAACGAAAAGGCTAATGACTAAAAAGAAAAACACACCTAATGCTGAATTTAGGGATTGGGACTTTGTGCCAGCTGATGAATTTTTGCCGCCGCAAAAACCAGCCACCCACATCATGGCTGAGCGTGAAAACATCCTGACTGTTGCCCAGCTACACCTCCCAGAGGGGATGACCAGGCACGAATACGCCCTCCAGCTGATGAAGCTCAACACTTCATTTGCCGTGGGCAGGATTATCAACCTTGTCTAGGTGGCAGCACCCATTCCCCGAGAGCACTATCACCAGCCGCTTTGGCGTGACCGTCAGGCGAACTAACCCGCACAGGGGAACTGACTACGCACCTGGAGCTAATGCGCTCATTCCAGCCGTCACTGACGGGGAGTGTGTATCTGTCCAGTGGTCTGATGTTCTTGGCTGGGTGATGATTCAGGCGGCATCAACTGGGATTCATTACATTGGTTATTGTCACCTGTCTTGCAACGCTCACGGCATAAATTGTCAGGGGCCCTCAAAGCACACTGATGGCTCAACTTGTATGGTCAGACTGGCCCCAGGTCACATGCTAAAAAAGGGTGACCCAGCTGGAAGATGTGGAAACACGGGCTCGGCAAGCCGTGGCGCACATTTGCACCTCACGCTTAGCACATCCCTCAAGGGTGTGTTTTATGGCAAGGTGTACGACATAGCCAAATTCATCAACAAACAGCTAAAAAAGAAACCAGAGGTGTGCAAGTGTTGCAAAAGGCCACTCTAAAAAAGCTAGGATTGACAGCCATTGATGGCATGTTTTTTCTAGGAGGCGAGGTCAAGACCGAAACCGATAACTGGAAGTTCAGACGGCGGCTAATTTATGGCGCTTACAGGCTGGCAGTTGCCATTATCCTGTTTGGAGCCCTGACCTTTTTCTGGGACACAGGCGTGAGTAATAACCTGGTCACTGGTGGCATAGCTTTGCTGACAATAATTGTGACCGCCTACACAGCCTCAGCAACCTTTGAGGACATCAAGAGAAATAACAGACAGGACCTAGAACCATGAAGATTTTTACCTTAGAATTTTGGAGCTACGCTGGCGAGAGAGCCATCAAGACATTTGCACAGGCGGCCATTGCGGCCCTTGGAGCTGGAAGTGTTGGACTATTTAGCATTGACTATGCCGGACTGATCAGCGTTTCAGCTGGTGCCGCTTTGCTATCCATTCTGACCTCTATTGTGGCCAAGTCCAAGGCCTAAAATATTAACACCCCATCACCGTGTAATGGCGTGGTGGGGTTGTCTCTTACCCCAACAAAAAAGACCCTCAGCTAATTGCTGGGGGTCTTTTTTTTGTGCCTAAATTATAGTTTCCTTTTCAGCTTCACACGCTCTCTGTGTGTTAGCCCGCCCCAAAGCCCGTGGGCTTCATTGTTGGCCATGGCATACTCAAGGCACAGCCGTTGGACAGGGCATTTGGCACAGAGTTTTCTGGCCACATTGTAAGCGGCCCCTATTCCTGGGGTCTCAGGCGGAAACCATGCCTCAGGATCGCTATCACGGCATCCAGGAATCACCCTAGATTCCTCAATGGCTTCATTCAGTTTGTTCCAAAGGTCTCTAGAGTAGCGGGTCTCAAACATTCCCGCACCCTGAGCAGAACTGATGCTGTCCTCGGCTAATAATCCATCCGTATTTCCAGCCAAGCTTCATCAACTCTGACATGCTCATGGGGATTTGTGGGGTTTGCTCGGTGAACATAGTGTGACACTTGGAACAGTTCATGTCCCAGATGCCCACATCATTTAGTTTTATCAATGTCTTACCTTTCGTGTATGGTGAAATCATTACACATTGAAAGGACAACATGCAAATCCAAACAGCAAAACACCTTGGAACTTTTGATAGCTCCCAGCCAGAGTGGCATGAACTACGAAAGGGCAAGGTGGGCGGGTCCCTAGTTGGCACCATAGCTGGGCTAAATAAATGGGAGTCACCCTATACGGCTTGGGCGAAATTCTCAGGGCACATTCCTGATCATGTACCAGACAGCCCACCAATGGAATGGGGCCGCAGACTTGAGGGCGTTGTGCTGGACAAGTTCGAAGATGAACACCCAGATCTAACCATCCAGCGAGATGTTGGGACCTGGCAAAGCCTTAAGCACTCATTCCAGATTGCCAATGTTGACGGGCTGGCACAGGAAACTGACGGCACCCTCAGCGTGGTGGAAATCAAGACCGCAAAATACCCAGATGATTGGGCTGATGGTGTGCCTAGTTATTACCTCACGCAGGTCCAGTGGTACATGAGCACCCTCGGTCTGAAAAAGGCTTATGTGGCTGTTCTTATCGGCGGGTCTGACTATCGTGAGTTTGAGGTCAAGGCTGATGTGTTCCAGCAATCGGCAGACATGATGATGGTGGAGCAATTCCTGGAGTGTGTTGATGAAAACACGGCACCAGATTGGGATGGATCAACCAGCACCTATGAAAGCGTGAGGCGAATGAACCCAAACATTCAGGATTCACAGGTTGAGTTAGGTGATGTTGGTGTTGATCTGGCCGCCGCACTAGAGGCAGAATCTAAAGCCAAGGCTGTGGCGCTTGCACTCAAGAGTGAGGTTATTGATACTATGGGAAATGCAAAGCGTGGAATGGTCAACGGCCAGCACATGTTTAGTCGGCAATCCAGAGGGTCTGGAACGCCGTTTTTAGTAACTAAGAAAGGGAACTAATGATGAGAAAAACAAAGAATCTTGATGAGTACGCATTTGGCGTTTTTATCTCAGGTGGCTGTGGAGAAAAGTCTGGCATGGAAATCCTTATAGGACATTACACATTTTTCATAGATTTGTGGTTTGAAATAACGGGGGAAAATGCCTATAGCCTGATTTTGTTTAAGGAAAGAATTTGGACCATTGAAGCAAACTGGGGCTTGGGAAACTGGAGGACAAAATGAACCCGCAGGATTTGACTATTGGGGACTTGGTTGATTTGACAATCAAGCGCCCGAATAATGAGAACACTTACATTGTGGGAGAGGTCCAAGGTGTCAGGTCCGATTACTTTATGCCTGACCAGGTGGCAATCCTCATTGGTGGGATTGACATTTGGCTCACCATAACTGACCAGATTGAAGTGAGGTTGGCTGATGTCTGATTACAAGGGACCACTGGATTACATAGATGTAGCCAGCCGCATTGTGGAGTTCCGTGAGAAGTTTCCGGACGGGAATCTGGGCCAAGTGAGCCTAGAGTTCTTATCTGACTTTGGTGGTAAGGATTGGGTAGTCTACACAGCCGCCGCATACCGATCACCTGAGGACACTAACCCTGGCATTGGGACAGCCTGGGAGCCCGTACCAGGACCAACCAGATTCACTAGGGACTCAGAGGTCCAGAACGCCGAAACAGCCGCCTGGGGCAGGGCTATGGTTGCGGCTCTTGCTGTAGACACAAAAAAGGGCGTGGCATCCTCTGAGGAAATCCGAAACAGACAACCAGAAACCCGTGACTGGTTAGCAGAGGCAACCAAAGCTGAAACAGTTGAGGTGTTGCGTGATGTTTTCAATCAGGCCAGACAGGCCAAGGCACCCAAGGAAACACTGACAGCAATGACAGCTTTAGCGGATGCATTTACTGAGTAGGAACATACTGGTGGCCGCAATCAATGAAAAGAGAGAGCTGGTCCAATCGCTTTACCTCCAGGGATACCAGGATGAGGGTGAGGCGGAGTATAAAGAGCTAAAAAAATTAGGCATGAAATTGAGAGAGGTTATCAATGGAGACCCCGAAAGAGGTAATCAGGGAACTGGAGAAGATACGCAACCAGAGTGAGCAGGGCATTGCCTTACTTGCTGAGGCTGAAATCAAGTATCTAGAACTTGCAAGCGCCGCCGACAGGGTAGAGGCCACTGAGTTGCTAAGTGCTCAGGGCACGATTGTAGACCGCCAAGCGGTGGCAAAACTCAAGGCCATGGATGTCAGATTTGAAGCTGATCTGGCCAAGGTAGAACTGAACAGAATCAAGGCAAAAATTAGGCACCTAAGTGAGTCCCAGATGGCCGTTATGGCGGCTGGCAAATTGATACAGATGGAGTGGAGGGGATGATGTTTTCTAAATGGATTCAAGCAAGGCGGGCGGCTAGGAAAGAGCGCCTAGTATTCGCAGAACTTCACAGAATGGCAATAGAGCAAATGCAAGAGACCACCTACCGTGTGGATTGTGATGGTGACTGTGAAGTCTGCCAAAGCTATTTTGATGACTGTGACTGAAAAAGAGTTCAGAAAATACCTAGCAAGAGACAGCCATTGTCTCCACTGTGGTCTCCAAGATGACACCTTGGTCCCTCAGCACAGAGTAAACCGTGGCGCTGGAGGTTCAAAGGATAAGCGCCTCTCTAACGCTTCAAACATTATTACCCTTTGCGCTTACTTCAATTACCTAATCGAAGCCTCCAGCGAGGCGGCAGTGACCGCTCAGCACCATGGCTGGAAGCTGAGGACCTGGCAAAACCCGCTGGAGGTTACAGTGTATGATTATGTTTCTGGTAACTGGTATTTGCTTTTAGATGACTTCACCAGGACAATAGGAAAACCCCCAGCGATTAGCTGAGGGTCTCCCGTAACATGAAAGGGTCAAATGAGGGACTAAGCCAACAAGTAACATCTAAATTGTAACATGAAATGACATGAAATGAGCCGCAAATGACTATCAAAATAATGAATGAGGTTTGGACCAGTTCCAAATCTGAGGGCAGAGCCAGACTGGTGCTGTTAGCAATAGCAGACCAGCAAGGTGAGCTAGGTGCTTGGCCCTCAATCGCAACACTAGCCAAAAAAGCCAACGCCTCCCAGAGGTCAATCAAGCGTGACCTAGCTGAGCTTGAAAATCTGGGTGAGCTGATCATTGAGCGCCAAGCTGGTGAGGGCTTTGCCCAATACAAAACCAACCGCTATTGGGTGAATCTCCCAGGGGTGACAGATTGGGTAACAGGGGTGACAGATGGTGCAACGGGGGTGACAGCTCAGGTAAACGGGGGTGACAACTCAGGTAAATTGGGGGTGACAACCAGTGGCACGCAAACCCTTAGTAGAACCCTTAAAGAAACAGGGGGCAAAACAGCACCCAAACCAGTCAAGGAAAATGGGACCAGAATCTCTGATTCTTTCAAACCCTCTAAGCAATCTTGGGACCTCATGGCTGAGCACTTTCCTTGGGTTGATTTGAAGTTAGAGACCCACGCATTTATGGACCACTGGAACAGCACCACGAAAGCCGCCACAAAAAAGAACTGGGACCTCACCTGGAAAAACTGGATTAGGCAAGAGGCGAAATGGTCTAAGGGCAAGCAAGAGGCACCAGTCAAAAAGCATAAGTTCACAGGTGGCAACTAATGAATCCTGAAATCGCAATTCTTGGCAGCATTTTGCTATCAAAAGGACAGGCCCTAGATGAAATCAATCTGGTGCCAGAGGACTTCAATGACCTAAAGCTGGGCAGGGTCTATCAGGCTCTGTGCGACATGAGAAATAAACATCAGGCCATTGATGCCCTGACCGTTGCCGCTAAGCTCCCAAACCATTCTGAGGATGTCCACGCTTGGCAACATGAGAGCATCACCGCTGTCAATGTCAGCTTTTATGCTCAGATTGTGCGTGACGAATCCATCAGGCGTGAGCTCAGAAATACAGGTCATAGCATTGTGGCCAGATCACCAGCTGAGGATTTGGATGCGGTGATTGATGAAGCCCGCCGCAATCTAGGAAAGCTTGCTGAAAGCAGGACCACTGGAAAAATTGAGTATGTCAGCCACCTAGCCCTAGGTCACTTGGAGGTTCTGGCCACCCCTAGGACCTACCTGAAAAGCCCTTGGGATGCACTCAACACAGCGATTGGCGGATTCCGCCCTGGCGCAATGTATGTCATTGGAGCTCGCCCTGGTGTGGGTAAAACCGTGGTTGGATTACAAGCGGCCTATCACCTGAGCAAAGAGGGCCCAGTGTCATTCCACAGCCTAGAAATGTCCAAGACAGAGCTACTGACCAGGATGTATGCAATGACCTCCAGCGTCTATCTAGGCAACCTAGAAAAAGGCAACCTGTCTGACTTTGATTGGAAAGCCCTGAACAAAGCCAAGGATGAACTTGGTGAGTCCAACTTGGCGATTGTTGACAAGGGCACACAGACCATCAACGACATTAGGGCACACGCTAGGACCCTCCAGCAAAACGGTGGACTCAGGGCCATTGTGATTGACTACTTGGGGCTGATCCATGACACCATTCCTGGCCGCAAAAGGTATGAATCAATCAGTGACTTTTCAATGAGCCTCAAGGCTTTGGCTAGAGACTTTGAGGTCCCTGTGATTGCACTTGCTCAGCTGAACAGGCAAAGTGAATCAAGGCAAGACAAAGCCCCAGCGCTATCTGACCTGAGAGATTCTGGAGCCATTGAGCAGGATGCTGATGTGGTGATTTTGCTCAGGCGTGAGAGGTCTGATAGTGATGCCGAGTTTGAGCAGACTAGAATGATTATGGATGTGGCAAAAAATCGCCACGGCATAACTGGTGAAATGGACCTAGTTTTCAACGGTGGTTGTGCTAGGGTCGAAAATCCTGGGCGCAAAGTCTAGGCACGGAATAATAAAGAGAGGCCGAAATGGCTAAAATACAGATTACAGATGGAACGGTTGAGCGATTGATCACGGACAAGGGAATCTTTGTCACCACATCATTCAAGGACCGTGAGGGCACAGACCGCAAAGAGAAATTCACTATCTGGGAACAACCCGCTGGAATCAAGGTTGGCGCTATCGTCAATGTCAGCGGAAACCTGTCAGTGCGAGTTGAGGAATTTGAGGGTGATAACGGCCAAATCCGTTATGCCGCAATTCATGTCAACAATCCAAAGATTGAAACAGTCGCTACTGAGGAAATGCCCTTTTAGATCATGGCTGCTCTAGCTTATACATTGGTGTTTGCCGTTTTTCTTGGCTTACTGGCCGCTGATGCAAGCAACATTTTCCTCCAAGGCGGGGCATACCTTTTGTGTGCGTGGCTTTTTGTGACTTCGATAGTCCTAGCTGTGAGGCAGGGGAAAAAATAACAACCAAGCAAAGCGTGGAGCTCTGGGTTGGTGGGATTGAACCCGCCCCTCAGGGCTCCAAGCGCTATGTGGGGGGCAACCACGCCAGCGGGGGCAGGTTCATAGAGGCCAGCAAGAAACTAGCCCCATTTCGTGAGGGCATTGCCGCCGCCGTAAAAATCTACCTAGATCAACACCCAGACTTCCAGATGTTCACTGAACCCGTAAAGGTCACAGCAACATTTGTCATGCCAAGGCCCAAGACCGTGAAGCGGCTCTGGCCATCCGTAGCCCCAGACACGGACAAGCTCCAGAGAAGTTTGGGTGATTCCATTTCGTTGGAAAAGTATGGCCAGCTAATGACTGATGATGCCCTGATTGTCCAGTGGGAGGCTCAAAAGGTTTACGGGGAACCAGGTGAGATGGGTGTTCATTTCAAGATTGAGCCCGCTGACATTCCTTGGCACCTTGGATAGATCCGACACGCCCACTAAATAAAACTTGCACAATGATGCACCATTCATGCTAGGGTCTAATCAAGCGCACCACCAGGCAGATGAAAGGGCCCGAAATGAGTAATCAAGAAACCACAATTTACAAGGTTTACAAAACACTTAAAGGCGCAGAGCTTTTTATTGCTCGCTACCTAACCAACACCCCAAATGCTCACATTGAAGTAATAGACAACAAGTTTTTTGTGGTTGCCTAATGACCAAAGACACCAGACAATTCCTGTCACTGACCACACTGGGCCTAATCGGCCTAGTGCTGGTCCTCACAGAGTCCCACCGTCACCTATTAGCTTGGGCATGGCCTTTCGCCTTGTCCTTTTACAACACGCACATTGCGTTCTAAGAGAGGTAACCATGTTCACAGAGCTCAGGTATAAAATCGCAGACCGCCTATTCACCACTGAGTTGGATGAAGCTTTCAACTCAGGCTATAGGCATGGCAAAAGCATCCAAGCCTCACAGCTGAGGGTAATGATGGAATACAAAAAAGACAGAGAGCGTGAGCTGGGAATGACCAAGACTCAAGCCCTTGGCTATGACCGCTGTTTGGAGGTTGTCACAGATGCAATCAAGTAAGTCAGTCCCAGCGGATGTGGCCGCCCAGCACTATGTGGAGGGACTAGAGCGTGGCAAAAACGCTGAGCGTGACAGAGTGCTCAGGATAATCATGAGCGAACTCCAGACCACCGTGAACATTGCCCAAGCCAACGGCACCACCAAGACACGGGAACACGCCGCTGTTCAGGTAAAGCTGGGCCTACTTTACGAAATGGTCAAGTGATGGATGATCCAGTAAACCACCCAGCGCACTACACCAGCCACCCAAGCGGGGTTGAGGCCATTGACATAACTAGGCACATGAATTTCAACCTAGGCAATGCGGTCAAATACATTTGGCGGGCAGGGCTCAAGGGGGACAGCATTGAGGACCTACAAAAGGCCCGTTTTTACATCAGTGATGAACTGGAAAGGCTCAGCAATGACTAGGGCCTGTGTCGTAAGCCACAAAAGCCCCATGGAGGCCAATTATGGTTTGCTGTGTGCAATGTGTTATGACGGCCTTAGAAGTGCCCTACAAGGGGCCCCAAATGCGTTACAGCATCTGAGGGAAATCTATGTGATGCGCTCTCCCATGGAACTGGATACACCCAAGCCGCTGAAAAAAGACCCACCAGCCCCTTTCAACCTTGATGCTTGGCAACTAGCTGAGGACATGTGGCAAGCCCTCACAGGTGGTTACATTCCAGTAAAGTGGAACCACTTCCAGATTTATGGAAAGGCAAAAGAGATCTGCCAAGCGCTTCACCAGGACATTGACAACCTGGTCAACCGCAAAGAGGTCATTTATCTAATGCCCCTAGTGAAAACACTTGGCCAAGCGCTCTACCGGTACCCGCTTGAGGAAAAATCAAGAACCACATTGCTCCCGTGCCCAAGCTGTAACCTAAAAACCGTCTACAGCCCCCCAGCTGAGTTTGGTGATGACCTCCAGGTCAAGTGCCACAGTTGCGGATTTGTGATCCCGCCAGAAAAGATGGCATTTTACGCCAACCTGGCTGAGAGAGAGCGAGCCTGATGCCCAACTATCTATTTGGATGTAAAACATGCCCCATAACCATCACAATCAACAGCCCCATGGGCCAGGTAAAGGTCCCAGGTTGCCTAAATTGCATGACACCAATGACCAGGGACTATTCATTCTCTAATGCCCACTTCAAGGGCCAGGGATTCTATTCAAAGGACAAAAATGATTGACATGAAAGACATGAGCGGCAAAATCCTATGGACAAAAGGCCGTGAGGCTGGCATTGAGGCAGAGCGTGAGCGCATTATCGCTTTGCTTCAAGCAGACATCTGTCCCGACTGGGCAACTCAGATTTTTTATTGCTGTGACGGGGCTTGCTCTGCTTACAGCGATGCAATCGCACTCATCAAGCGCAGTGCCAAGTCCAGGTTGACGGTGCACTAATGACTGACATGAGAGACATAAGCGACAAAATACTTTGGACTAAAGGCCGTGAGACTGGCATTGAGGTAGAGCGTGAGCGCATCATCAAGGTTATGAAAGACCTAGCTGCAACCAGAGACATTTTGCAGACACTAAGTTACCCGTTTCTTGCTCAGGAAATAGAAGCAGCCATAAAGGAGGGACAAGATGACAGGTAGACACAGAGAAGGTAGAGATCCGCTCAACGGAGTTTTATTCTTTGCAGGGATGGCAGTTGGAATGGCAATGTTTGCGCTGTTCTTTTTGGCAATCGTGCTACTAGACAAGATGTAAGGAGGCAAAAGATGACTAAGCAAAACGATTACCTAGGCTCACTTGACCCTGACGAGCTACAGGCAGAGCAAGAGTTCCTAGATAATCACTGGGCTAACGATTTACTAGATGCACCTCACGCACTAATTGCGGTTATAGAAACCAAGATAGCTAGGGCAGTAATTGCAGACCGTGAACGCATTATTAAGATACTAGAAAATCATAGAATCTCAATAAAAGACATAAGCGTTGAAAACTGGATTGGGCTATGGCACGATGCTATAGCAAAAGTCAAGGAGGAGCAGAAGTGAGAGAACAAAAAAAGCACAACAATAGGCTTCACTGTTATGCCTATCTGCCAAAAGTAACTTTCAAAAAACTAGGCAATCAAGTCGAGTGCCCTTATTGTAAAAAACTGCATCTTTTAACTATGAATGACCAAGGCATCCCATTTTGGAAACCACAAAAAAGGCAAAAAAATGAAAAGGAAAAGATAGTCAAAGATTATGACTAAGAAAAAGTGGTCAGAGATTGGCAGGGAAGCTAGTGCATACTTCGCACCTAATTACCACTTATGTCAGAACTATGCTGAAAACGGTAGTTTCCTGACAGTCCACAAAAACATAAAAGCCAGCATCCACAAAAATGCACAAGACTCCACAATAGTGGAATGTAACTTTTACGACACAAACGCCATAGTAACCGATTGGTTACAAGTGTTATCAAACCCCTTGCGATTGTTTAGAGGGCTAAACGATTGTAAGCACTACCTTTTTCACCCTCGCCAAGCTACCTTTTACACCTACACGAAAGGAACCAAATGACCAAAGCACTTACGGTTGATGAAGCCGCTCAGGTGATCAACAAATCACGCCGCACAATTTACAACTGGATTCACTGGGGGGCTCTAAGCTATACCAGCCGATACATAGACTCAGATGAACTGTTCAAGGCTGAGGCCCTGATGAACTCCAGGCTAGGCAGACCCCGCAAAAACCCTTCAAATGATGCACAGGGGGCATGATACAATGTTAGAGGGATTGAAAGCTCCAGTTAAAACTAAACTTTGCGCCTTGGCGGCTAGGCGGTTAGACCTATCGGATTCAGACCAAGAAATGTTAGACAACGCATTGGCAGACACCACTTGGGCCTCACACTCGCTGTATTTTGCCCTAAAAGAGCTTGGTTTCCATGTCAGTAAAGACCTGATTGGGCACCATAGGAACGGGGTATGCAAGTGTTACAAAACCTAAACACAGCTAAAAAGCTAATCAACTCAACCTTTGGAGCCCCGTCACTTGAAATAAACGGCTCAGAGGGCTCAGCTGTCACCCCAGGGCTAGTAGATGGCCAAGACTACAGTGCGTGGCTTGAGGATGCTGGGATTGATCCCACGGGCATAGAGCTCACCGCCCCAGCCCGAATTAGCCGCTGGCAGGTCTATGATGAAACTTGGCGCACAGCCTATAAATTCTCATTTAGAGTGCTCAACGGCCCTGAACTTGACTTGCCTTTGCTATACAGCCAGGCGAAAAAGACCAAACCACCCAAGCCGCTGAAAAAACAACTCGCCGATAAGGCCCTTGTAATCCTCTGGTCAGACCTACAGGTTGGCAAAGTGGCAAGCCGTGGAGGCACCGCTGAGCTATTGCAAAGGGTAAGCGACACTAGGGCCAGAATCATTGCCAATGTAAAGCAAGAGCGGCCCTCCAAAATAGTATTCTGTGATGTTGGTGACCTCATTGAGGGCTTTTCTAGCACCGCAGACATGCACCAGCTCGCAACCAATGACCTTTCGATCATGAAACAGATTGATGTGAGCACCACAATAATGTGGGACACCCTCAAAGCCCTCTCAGAGCACTGTGATGACATAGCTTATTTGACCGTTGGTTCAAACCACTGTCAATGGCGTGTAAACAAACAGAAAATCGGCACAGGCCATGATGACTGGGGTGTCCATGTGGGGCGCACATTAGCAAGGCTAAGCCAAGAGGTTGGGCTCCCAATCAAGTTCTATGAACCTAATGAGTGGGATGAAAGCCTAGTTCATGATGTGTTTGGTGATAACTTTCACCGCTTAGGACTGTTTCACGGTCACCAGGCGGCCAGACCAGACGGCATCCCAGGTTGGATTTCCAAGCAAATGATGGGTAACCAAGCCATTTCAGGGGCCACGCTGTATGCCACAGGGCATTTTCACCACCTACAGGTTCGTGAGGTCGGAAACACAGAGCGCAACACCTCAAGGTACTGGGTCCAGGCTAAGACCATGGACTCAGGTTCAGACTGGTACCGCAACTCAGGTGGCATGGGTGATTCAGACTGTGGCGTTGTATGCATCCCGCTGGAAAAAGGAAAAGAGTTCCAAGGAACGGTGCTGGTGTTCTAATGAAGCCATTCGACCTAGAATTGTATACCCAGGATGACAAGGCCAAGCTCATAATCATTGACTGGCTCAAGACATTCAACATAGAGGCAACGGTAAACCCAGACCAGCACGGCATTGACCTACTCGCATCAGGCCCTAAGGGCTACTATGAGGTAGAGGTTGAGGTCAAACACAACTGGACAGGCCCCCAATTCCCTTTTGGCACCGTACATTTTGCAGGGCGCAAAGAGAAGTTCATCAAAGACTCAGAGCGCAATCTGTTCATAATGCTCAATGACGGCCTCACTCATTGCCTAGTAGTCAACGGTAAGGCACTGACCAAGGGCACTAAGGTCCATAAACGCACCGTATACACGGAGGGCGAGGACTTTATTGAGGTCCCATTAGATCAGTGCAAGGTGCTGAGGATTTTATGACCCCCCCGTCTACACACAACTGGGATTCAAGCCGCCGGAGAAAAGACCCCCCAGGCTGGGCGGCAATCAGGCAAGTAGTTATCAAGAGAGCCATGAGTGTATGTCAACACCTCCCCCAGGGTGGCCAAGCATCAGAGCGGTGCCACTTACAAGGCACAGAGGTTGACCACATAGTCAACCTAGCCCAAGGTGGGAGCGAATCCCTAGACAACCTCCAGCTGTTATGTGCATGGCATCATAAGCGTAAGACAGCGCTAGAGGCTACAGCTAACAGACCCCGCCTTACTGAGCGGCACCCAGGCGAGAGACACCCAGGATTTATCAATGACTAATAGTGCCCTTGTTTACACCCCTATAAATAGGCCCTTTTTGGCCCCTTTTTACCCCATACGGGTGCGGATTCACCCCTGGGCAGGAACCCCCCACCCCCCCCTGGAGTCGGGCGGAGAGGTGCTGTGGATAGCTGTGTGTGCAAAATCTAAGACTTTTGACCCCCGTATTTACTAGGCTGTAGGGCATCAACCCGTTTCAGGATGAACTTGACCTATCCCCTGTGTAACGATAAACTGGGGCAATGAATACATGCGAAGTATGCGGCACCCCAGTAATGGCAGGGGCAAGAGGGCGCAAACCTAGATTTTGTGGAGGCACCTGTAGGGTGCGCTCACACCGTGGCCATCACATCCCAGCTGAGCTCAGAGCTTTACCCCGCTGGATCAGGCACAGAAATAAAGTCCCAATTACTTTCCAAGGAAATTCGGCAAGTTCAACCAACCCTTTGACTTGGACCGACTTCCAAACAGCATCTAGATCAAAAGAGGGCCAAGGTTTAGGCTTTGTTTTGAACGGTGATGGAATTGTTTGCATAGATTTAGACCATTGTTTTGATGGCAAACCAAATAAAGAAGCGCAAAAACTAATTGATTCATTGCCAAACACTTACATTGAAGTCAGCCCTAGTGGGACTGGCTTACATGTTTGGGGTTATGCGACCCTGGAAAAGGGCCGCCGCTTTCGCCGCAATGGCTTGAGCGTAGAAATCTACCCTAATGGCCGTTACCTTACAGTGACAGGTCAGGCAATAACCAGAGCACCGCTCCAAGAGTTAGACTTGGCGCACCTACTTACCTAGCGAAACGCTGGGCACAATCCGAAATGGAGACACCAAATGGGCATGGCAGGAAGAAAACCCTCAGACAGGCCGACAGTAACTAGGCATAAGCCAACGGTTGACTGGACTGAAATCTCAAATGTTCCTTATGACGGACCCACGCCAGAGCTGCCACTGAGCCGCTCGGTAATCAAAGAGGGCGAACCAATAGAAATCCCAATTGAGAACCGCACTAGGGATTGGTGGAACGCACTCATTCAAATGCCGCACTGTATTTTGTGGCAAGACTCAGACTGGGCTTTTGCGATTGATACCGCAATGGTTCACGCTATGGCTAACCACGGCATCATTTCCGCAATGGCTGAATTACGCATGCGTGAAAAGGTAATGGGCACAACCGTAGATTCCCGCAGGGACCTTAGAATCCGGTATGTGGACTTTGAGGATGAAGCTCCTCAGCTCGAGGCAGTTGCCAGCATTGAGGATCGCCGCCAAAGATTGCTTGATGCGTGAGCGAATTAGGGCTGACAACCACAACCGCAAACGCTCACTAGGCTGGGTTGCCATCTGGTGGATTGAAACATTTTGTGTCCACGGCCCAGGTGATGTCCAGGGTGAGCCAATAGAGCTTGATGAGGAATTTGCTGGATTTGTCCTAGATGTTTATGCCTTGGGTGATGATGGCCGCCGGCTCTATGATTCCTCATTTATTTCAAGGGCTAAGGGTAGAGCCAAATCAGAGCTGGCAGGATTCATCACATTGTTTGAGGCCATAGGCCCAGCAAGGTTTGACGGATTCGCCACAGGTGTTGAGACATACTCAAAGGATGGCTTTGTCTACAAATACGCTGACGGTGAGCCCGTGGGCAAGGCCGTTGTTGCGCCCATCATTCGCTGTCTAGCGACAGAGGAGGGCCAGGCTGGCAATACTTATGACAACATCTATTTCAACCTGTCAGAGGGGCCACTATCAAATGGACTTCCAAGGGATGCCGCTGGACTAACCAGAATCTTTTTACCAGGTGGCGGCGAGATTATTCCATCCACCGCATCCAATAGCGCCAAGGATGGCGGAAAAGAAACTTTTGTGGTGTTTGATGAAACCCACCTCTACACAACCAGAGAGCTCAAACGGATGTATGACACCGTTAGGCGCAACTTGGCAAAGCGTAAAGCGGCAGAGCCGTGGTCACTTGAAACCTCAACCATGTATTTGCCTGGTGAAAAATCGGTGGCAGAGGAAACACATGACCTAGCCAAAATGATAACTGAGGGCAAGGTCAAGCGCCAAAGACTTTTGTTTGATCACCGTGAGGCTGATGCTGACATTGACTTGGCCGATGAAGCCCAAGTCCGTGCTGGGATTATAGAGGCTTACGGGCCTTTTGCTCAGGTTATGGATGTTGAGAGAATCATGTCAGAGTTTTATGACCCACGGAATGACGCACAGGATTCACGCCGCTACTACTTCAACCAGCCAACCAGCGCCAAAGACTCATGGGTCAGCGCTCCAGAGTGGGCCGCAACCTACGCATCTAAAGAGGTGGGCAAGGGCGAGGAAATCACCTTGGGCTTTGACGGCTCGAGGAAAAGAATCAGAGGAACCACAGATGCCACCGCTCTCATTGGGTGCCGTGTATCTGACGGGCACCTCTTTGAAATCAAAGTCTGGGAACAACCTGATGGCCCCGCTGGGGAGGACTGGGAAGTCCCCATCACTGATGTTGACAATCAGGTCAAACAGGCTTTTGAGGATTACAAAGTCATTGGCATGTTCGCTGACCCCGCAAAATGGGAAAGCTACATTGCACAATGGGAAGCCGCTTATGGCAAAAAGCTAAAAGTCAAGTCAACGGTGAACCATCCCATTGAATGGTGGATGACAGGAAACAGGTCCTATCTTGTAGTAAGGGCATTGGAGCAATTTCAAAATGCTGTCATTGACAAAGAGCTAACACACAACGGATCAGTGTTGTCCAGACATGTTCTCAATTCTCGCCGCCGCATAAGCCGCTCAGGAATTTCGATTGCCAAGGAACACCCTGAATCACCAAACAAGATTGATGCCGCAGTTGCGGCGGTCCTAGCATACCAAGCTAGGCTCCAGGCTCTCTCAAAAGGGAAAGCCACAAAGAACACATTTATCCCCCGCAGATTAGGTTAGGAAACTTATGGCTACCCAGCTAACAGACTTGGAACAGGGCATGCTCAAAAAGCTTGCTAAAGAGCAGGGCAGAATGAACTTGCTAGAGCGTTACTATGACGGGGATGCCCCGTTGCCAGAGGGCGCTGAGGGGCAGTCACGGGCTTACCGTAGATTTCAGAAAAAGGCCCGCTTGAACATTGCCCAACTTTCCGTTGCCGCTGTGCGTGAGCGGATGCGAGTTGGCGGTTTCCGCACTGGGGCTGATGATGATGAAAACGGTGATGTCATTGCCCGCCGACTTTGGAAAGCCAACAAACTTGATGTCTATTCCGCAGACCTCCACACCTTTTTTCTAAAGTTCGGTGAGGCCTATGCAATCGTAGGAATGAAAAAGGGCAGGGAATACCCACTGGTCACAGTTGAGGACCCACGCCAAATGCAAATCATTTCTGACCCAGAGGACCCCTCAGAAATCAGCGTTGCCCTCAAGGTGTTTACAGAGTATGACTCTCACTATGCTTATTTTTACTACCCAGACAGAATTGAAGTCTACAAAAAAGACTTAGAGACCAGCATTTTTCAGGTTGACGGCTACATGTACCAAGAGGAAATGAGCGCACTAAATCCATTGGGTGAAGTTCCAGTTGTGAAGTTTACAAACATGGATGAAAAAGGCGAGTATGAGCCTTATCTAGATTTGATTGACAGGATCAATCACATGATTCTACAGAGGCTAATTATTGCCACTACTCAGGCGTTCAAACAAAAGTGGCTCAAAGGCGATTTCCCAACCCATGATTCTGATGGTAATGAAATTGATTACAACGGTTTGTTTGAATCTGCCCCAGGCGCTATGTGGATGCTCCCAGAGGATGCCTCCATTGGCGAACTAGGACAGACAGACACCAATGACATTCTTGCCGCAGTCAGGGCAGACATCCAAGACTTCGCCGCAGTAACCAGAACCCCTATGCACTACCTCAACTCAGAGGGTGCAAACCAGAGCGCTGAGGGGGCGGCACTTTCCCGTGAGGGCTTGGTGTTCAAGACTGAGGACCGCATTGCCAGGGCAACCGTTGGCTGGTCCAAAGTAATGTCCCTAATGTTCAAATACACAGGTGATGATGTACGCTCTGAGTTGTTAGACCTAGAACCAATCTGGCAAACCCCTGAGCGCTATAGCCTGTCCGAGCGGGCAGATGCTAACAGCAAGTTCCAGGACATTCCTTTCAATTCCCGAATGACTCTAATTGGTCAGTTCAGCCCAGCTGAAATTGCTGAAATGGAAGTTGAAAGAGCTGGAGAGGCAATTCTGACCGAGGCTCTATTGGGCACTCCACAGACACCTAGCGCATAATGGCAACACAAAGGCAGTTGCTTGACGGCTATAACAGCCTAAGTTCAAAATTGGTCAGGGGCGCTGGAGACAGGGCCTCAGCAATTTTCAGCAGCCTTGGTTCGTGGCGTGATTCAGACTATGCGGATTTTGTTGATGTGCTTGATCCAATTATGACTGGGGCAAAAATACAGGCCGCTAGATTACAGGTTGCCTTTTATAGCGAAATGGCAAAAATAAGCCGTGAGAGCTTTGAGGCGTTCCCGATAACGGCAAAGACCCTGACCACATCAGCTCTAAGAAATGGTGCTGATACAGGCGAGGTTTACCGCAGACCCTTTGTGTCCCTTTATACCGCCCTGTCAAACGGCGGTGACATGACCAAAGCAATTTCAGAGGGTGCTAGGCGTATCAGTTCAATAGCCTCCACTGACATGCAACTGGCTAGGCGGGCCGCTGGCTCACAGGCTAGAGACAGAAATAGTGGTATCACTTATTATGTCAGAACTCTAACTGGCAATGAGAATTGTGCCCTGTGCACAATAGCCTCAACCCAGCGCTACACCAGGGGTGAGCTAATGCCAATCCACCCAGGTTGCGATTGTGGGGAAATGCCTGTCTTTGCAAACCAAGACCCTGGGCAAGTTCTAGATCAAGTGAAGTTAGATTCGACTTATGAAAGCATTGAACAGCAACTTAGGGTTGACCCAGATTTTGGGGCTAGGGATGCTGGCTTGGGCAAAATTATCAACACACCTGATGGCGGCCAAAGGCTCGCAGACTACACAGAAATTGTTGTCACCAGAAATCATGGTGAATACGGCCCCACCCTCAGCTGGAGAGACCAGAGTTTTACTGGACCAGGTGAACTTTAGATTTCAGCTCCCAAGCTGATTAGCTCGCAATGAGCGCAATAACCAATCCGAAATGGAGAGACACATGGCTGAATCAAATCAGACCGAAACCCTAGAAACAACTGAGGAACCAGAGGCAGTGGTGGAGACCGCTGAAAATGAAACCTCAGAAATGTCCGAAACGGACGCCCTAAAGGCAGAGGTTGACAAATGGAAATCTCTGAGCCGAAAGAATGAACAGCAAGCCAAGTCAAATGGCCAAGCGGTTAAAGAGCTAGACGAAATTAGAAAATCACAACTGACTGACACTGAAAAACTTATTGAGCAGACCCGTGAGGAAACCTCCCAAGCCGTCAGAAAAGAGTTTGCTGTGAAACTGGTTGACGCTGAGTTCAAGAGCTTGCTAGGTGGCCGATCACTTGATGGCAGTTCATTACTTGACTTTGACAAGTCCTCATTCATTCAGGGTGATGGCAACATTGATTCAGAGGCAATTCAGTCATGGGTTGAGGCGCACAGCACAAAAGCTGAGCAGACTATCCCAGACCTTGGGCAAGGTGCCCGTGGTAAAAATCCTAGTAAGTCTCAAATTAGAAGTAGAGACGAACTCAAGAGCATGTCCCCCGCAGAAATTATGGCAGCCACAAAAGATGGCCGCCTTGATTCTCTGATGGGCAAACTATAAAGAAAAGAGAAATCAAATGGCTATTGACCAATTCATACCAGAAATCTGGAGTGCTGGAGTAACACAGAGTTTCATTTCCAGCCAAGTTGTAATCCCAACCCTAAACACCCTTTATCAGGGTGATGCCTCAAGAGGCAACCAGGTCCACATCATCAACGCAACGACACCAACCATTGTTGACTACGCCGCCGCCAGCCGTTCAATTACAGCTGAGGCATTGGCTGACACTGAGGTCAACTTGCTACTAAACCAGGAAAAAGCCTTTTCTGTTTTTGTTGATGACATTGACAAAGTGCAAGCTGCTGGAACTTTCAACGCTTGGACTGATGCCGCTGGTAAGGCCCTAGCTGAGGATGCTGAAACATACCTACTAGAGCAGATGATTGCTGGTGCAACTAACGGCAACGCTGGTTCAGTTGTGGTTGACACAGCTGATGAAGCCAAGACCGCAATCCGTTCAATCAGAACCGCAATGACAGCCGCCAAGGTCCCAAGTGACAACCGATTCTGTGTTGTCACCCCTGACTTTGCTGACTTGCTAATCCAGGGACTGACTGATGTTTCCTCTGCTGGTTCAAGCGAGGAACTACGCAACGGAATGATTACCCGACTATTCGGAATGACCATTCTAGAATCCCCACTATTGGGAACTGATGTTTCGGCAGTCGGATACCACGGTGACACTGTGGCATTTGTGAACCAGATTCAGTCACTTGAGGCTCTACGCAGTCAGACCAAGTTCTCTGACATTGTTAGAGGCTTGAATGTTTACGGCGCAAAGGTCATCAAGTCTGCCGCTGTTATCAAGTATGTCTCTGCCTAAATAAGGCTAACCGCTGAGGGGCTGGAGTTCGCTCTGGCCCCTTAGCCATACCCCAAACAATTTTTAGAGAGGCCCAAATGGCACTGGCTACAATTACTGATGTTGAGGCTCGACTGGGGCGCACTCTCACAACCGCCGAAAGCTCCAAGGCCACCGCTTACCTAACAGATGCATCAGCCCTTTTTGTTCAGCGGGCTGTCCAAAAGTTTGAGCAGGGCGAAAGCGTGGTTAGGTTATTCCCTAAGGATGGCGTTGTGCGCTTAGTCCAAAGGCCCGTCATAACCGTCAGCGAGGTCAAGGACCTTGACGGCAACATAATTGATTTCACCTTTGACGGCCACCAGAGTATTTATGACCTGGGCTCTTACACTCCAGTAACGGTCACCTATGAGCATGGATCTGCCACCATCCCAAATGATGTTGTGGCCGTAGTCGCTGGCATGGTAGCCAGAACACTTTCAATCAACCCTGATGCCGCCTCTGGTGTGCAACAACAAACCGTTGGACCATTCTCTCAGAGCTATGCGGCTTGGGCCGTAGGGGGTCAGGTAATGATGTCCCCAGTAGAGGCCAAGGTTGCGGATTCTTACCGTGGCCTGACATTCAAATCAACATCAACAATGGGAAATGGAAATTATGCAATTACTTACCCAAGTGATACAAAGTTTGGCAGGGGTTGACCAGTACGGTGAACCAACTTTCACAACCACTGAGGTTGAGCTCAACGCAAAAGTAGCCGCCCGCACTGGTTCCAAAACAGTAGGTGCCGCAGAAATCACAATAACCTCTGGGCTAACCGTTTACCTAGATGCTGGTGTTGAGATCAATAACAGTGATGTATTTATTTACCTGGGTGAGCGCTACATCCTAGATGGCGAATCTTTCAACTGGGTCAATGGTCTGGGTTACTGGACCCCTGGCACAGTTATTGACTTACAAAAGGAAATCAATGGCTAGTAGAATCCCAGGCGGTGGCAGTGTAACCCTAAACAGGTCTGGTATGCGTGACCTACTTAGGTCTAGCGCAATCCAAAACATGCTTAGTGGCAGGATGGAAAGAGTCAAGGCCGCTGTGCCAGGCTCCCAGCTTGAGGTTAGTGCTGGCGGAAACAGAGCCAGGGCCAAAGTGATAAACGGCTCTGATTATGATGAAGCAAACACAGGCGATTTGTCCAGGGCTTTAGACCTAGCGGGTGGCGATAGAGGCACCCAAGTCAAAACACGCAAACCGAAACCGAGGACCTAATGGCTGATGCCGTAATTTTTACAGACATCATGGCACATTTGGTGTCAAGGCTAAACGCCGCTCTAACGGCTCAGACACGCTCTGATGTGCGAGTTGCCATCAGGGCAGATGAAACCCCCGCACAGGTCATTCTGAGGCGTGATGGTGGCACCCAGCCAAGCAAGACACTGATGCAATCTGTTATTGGTGTGACAATTTATGAGGAAAGCTATGGAGAGGCAGAGGCTTTGGCCTTGCTGACCCAGGCAATCTTTGACGATTTGCCAGATGGAAATCCCATTGTGGCAACCTCTGTTCAGTCCTCAGTTCAGGATGTAACAGATCTTAGGGGAGAGCGGAGATTTTTGCGCTTCACCGTAAACCATAGAGGGTCAAACCTCTCAAACTAGTAAGGAATAAATCATGGCACTTGATTCAGACAATGTAAGGGTGGCCGTTTCCGGCGCTGTTTATGTCGCACCAACTGGCTCCACCGCACCAACCGATTCAGGAACCGCACTTGATGCGGCTTTCATTGACCTTGGCTATGTCTCAGCTGACGGCATTGCTGAAAACATTGACCGCACAACCAACCAGATTAGAGCTTGGCAGAACGGTTCACTAGTGCGTGAGGTTACCTCTGAGGGAACCTACACAATCGAACTGACTTTCATTGAAACCAGTGAAGCTGTTCTAGAGCTTTACTACGGTTCAACCATCACCTCAGGTGTTTTGACTGGAGACCCTACCGCCACAGGTGGCCGTCAGTCGTTCGTGATTGATGTGATTGATGGCGCTATTATTGAGCGCATCTACATCCCAGCTGGTGAAATCACCGCAGTTGGAACACGCACCCTAGCCTCAGGCGAGGCAGTGGGCTACCAGGTAACAGTGACCGCTTATGCGGATGCTGGTGCAACCACATTCAAGAAGTTCTTTAGCCAGCTAGAGGCTTAAGAAAAAGAACCCCTGAGCCGCTTTCATGCGGCGGCGGCTCAGGGCTACACTTACAGGGTGGGGCCTAAAAATCCCACCCTCAGCCGCAACACTAAGAGAGGCCGCATTGATGTCATACGAAATAGAGCACAATAAAAACAAAATAACTTTGCCGAGCTTTAGTAATCTGCCCGTGGGTGTGATTCGTAAAGCCAGAAAACTTGAGCCTGATGATCAGATGTGGTTCATGCTTGAATCAATTCTGGATGAAAAAAGTTTGGATGTCATTGACAGCATGAGCCTCTCTGAATTTACAGAGGCAATGAAAGGCTGGACACAGGGGGCCCCAGTGGGGGAATCCTTGAAGTCCTCCAAATCCTAGAGGACTATAAACATGCTTTCACCTATGACTTTAGAGCCAGATTTGGCTTGGGTCTGGGAGCGCTAGGGAATGAGGTTCCCTGGCCAGAGGTAATCAGCTTGGTTTCCATCCTTATGGCAGACCCCACCAGCTGGCTACAGACAGCCAAAAACAAATGGCAACACCCAATCACTTATGAGTGGACTATCCACGCCGCAACTTATGACCTACTTGCCCAGGTGAACTCAAAGAGAAAACCAAAACCGTGGCCAAGGCCCTGGGGTAAGCAAGACAAAACACACATTGGCAAAATAAACCGCAGGGATGCGAGAGCAATCCTACAAAAAGCTAAAGATGGAGACCTTGAATGGCAGAACAAGCTTATGCCTATGTGACACTTATCCCAGTGGCCAAGGGATTTCAAGGAGCCATTGCCAAAGAAATGGGCAGCGCTGGCGGGGCTGGTGGAGCGGCGCTTGCTACATCCACAGGAAAAGGCTTTGCTGGCAACATCAAAAAAGCTATTGGCCCAGCCATTGGCATTGCCGCTGGCGCTCTAGCCGCCGCAAAGATTGGCGGTTTTCTATCGGGGGCAGTCAGTGAAGCCACTGATCTAAAGACAGCCTTGACCGAGGTGGTAACCCTGACGGGTGCCACAGGTGATGCAGCCAAAGCCAGCCTTGGTGAGTTCGCCAGCTTGGTTGGGGATGTCTCTAAAGAGTTTGGCATTGCCCAAGACACCCTGACTAATGGACTTTACAACGCCATTTCAGCTGGTGTGCCGAAAGATAACGCTCTAAGTTTTCTACAGGTTGCCTCTAAGGCCTCCATTGCTGGAACTACAGATGTCAACACAGCGGTTGATGGTCTCTCTACAGTGGTCAACGCCTTTGGCCTTAGCGCCGAGGATGCCCAAAGAGTTGCTGACTCAATGTTCACAGCGGTCAAGGGTGGAAAAACTACATTTGCTGAGCTGTCATCATCCATGTCAAATGTTGCTCCAGCAGCAGCGGCGGCTGGAGTTGGCTTTGAGGAAATCAACGCCGCAATAGCCACGCTAACCGTGGGTGGAACTGATACCTCAGTGGCAACCAACCAGCTCAAGGCCGCACTGACTGGACTACAGCGACCATCTGAGGAAATGGACAGCATTTTCCAAGCGCTTGGGTTCAACAGCGCTCAGGCCGCCATTGAATCAGAGGGGCTTGGCTTTGCTTTGGGTGCGGTCAGTGATTACGCTGACGGCAACAACGGAAAAATGCAACAACTACTTGGCTCAGTTGAGGCAGTTTCAGCGGTTCAGGTATTGGCTGGCACTGGCGCTGACAAGTTTGCCCAAGAGCTTGCCGCTCAGGGTGAGGCCGCTGGATCAACAGCCGCCGCATTTGAGGAAATTGATGCGACCCGTAGCGCTGAAAGAAACAAGGTTGCTTTTGACAACCTAGCGCTGACACTAGGCACAGTTCTTTTGCCTATCGCCGTGGGCTTCACTGACTTTTTGACCACAACATTTGTCCCCTTTTTAGAGGAAACTCTGGTCCCAGCTTTCCAAGGGGTTAGTGACTTCATCATGGAAACTTTGGTTCCAGCATTTAGCGACTTTTTCGGATTCATTACTGACAACATTCCAACAATCGCCACCTTTGTGGGGGTTCTAGGGTTGATGCTCATAGCGTTCAACTTGCAAGCGATAGCCACCAGGATTGCAACCACAGTCACCACCTTGTTTGGCGTTGCCCAGGCAATACTAAACACCATCCTGAGCTTGAATCCACTGACGCTAGTTGCTATTGCTATTGCCGCTCTAATTGCTGGCATTGTTTACCTAGCCACACAAACCACATTCTTTCAGGACATCTGGGCCGCAATGACAGCCTTTGTCAGCCAGGCTTGGGAAGATTTCAGCGCCGTATTTATGGCAGTCATGGAAGCCATTGGTGATTTCTTTGTCACTATCGGCGAAAACCTAAGCGAGAGCTGGGAAAAAACAACGTCCTTTTTAGGTGAAACATGGGATGGGTTCATTGGGTTCATCACAGGCATTTGGGATGGTTTCAAAGAGGGGTTTGATAATGTTGTAAACGGCTTCAAGACAATCTTTGAAAATGTTTTCAACGGGATCAAAAGTTTCTTTGTGGGCATTGTCAACGGATACATAAGCATTTTTGAAAACTTTATCAACTTTGTTATTGACGGCATCAACGGCATGATAAATCTTTTGAACAAAGTTCAGATAAACATTCCAGCCACCCCGTTTAGTGATGCGCTTACTATTGGACTAAATCTTCCAAACCTTTCCAGGCTTGCAATTCCAAGGATTGCCCTAGCTGAGGGTGGCTATGTCGACCGCCCAACCAACGCATTGATCGGAGAGGCTGGCCCAGAGGTAGTCATGCCACTTGACAGGTTTGAAAGTATGATGGGACTAGACCAAGGTGGAGGCAAAACTATAAATTATTACGCCGCACCTAACCAATCCATAGACTCAGAACAAGAACTATTCAAGGCAATGCGTAGAGCTAAGGTGGTGGCACAGTGGTAAATGTAACCTACAGCCTAGAGGGGTCCAATGATGATTCAATCACATTTGACTACACAACCTATGTTCTAAACACAGGGCTCACTGGCTTTGGCATACCACCAACCTCCGTAAGGATTGAAGCCAGTGCTGGTGACGGCGGTGTCTACAGGCACAGCAAAAGATTGCCTAGGGATGTTGATTTGCCAATCACTATTTTTGGCGCTAATCGTGGTGAGGTTCAAACCAACCTAAGGCGCTTGGGCAGAATCTTGCAAGACAACCAAGGGCCCACCCAAATTAAAGCTGACTACTCAGATGGTACAAGCCTATTTCTGCCACTACATTACACAGGTGGCGGTGAGACTGTTTGGGGTAGCAACACCGCTGGGCTAACCTGGTGCCGCTGGGTTATCAGCATGAGGGCACCTAACCCGTTTTGGCTCAGCGCTATTGAGGAACAATTCAGCATTGGCACTGGCTCAACTGGCAGGGGACTCTTGCCCTTGCTCACTAAAATGAAAGTTTCATCCAGCTCCACCCTTGGGGTTGTAACGGTTGTAAACGCTGGGGATGTTAGGGCTTTCCCAATTTGGAAAATCACTGGCCCTGTAAGTGACTTGGTTATCAGCAACGGCGTGGAGCAATTTGGCTTTGACTCTGTTTTCTCTGGCGAGGTGCTGACCGTAAACACTGAGACTGGTGCCGTTACAAACTCAGGCGGGGACAACCTCTATGCTCGACTTGATGTTGCGCCAAAGCTTTTCAGCTTGCCACCAGGCACAACTGGCCTGACCATTCTGGGCACAGACACCGATTTAGATTTCAATGTCTTGCTGACCTACTCACCAAGGTATGAGGTAATTCACTAATGCAAGTTGATGAACTACTCATTGAGGTTAGAGACCCTACGCTGGCCCGCATTGGTCAGTTTAGACCAGGCGATCTAGTAGGCGCTAAGTTTATCCTTAGGTTCAACAATGTTGGCACCTGGGAAATGCGCTTGCCACAGGGTAGTAGACTTGGGGAGCTCTTGAGGCTTCCAGGTTATGGCATCATTGTGACTGGCCCAGATGGTTCAGTTATTTTTTCAGGCCCTACATTCTCAGCAACCCTAGTTCAGACCCCAGAAATTGTGGAGGGTGACTGGACCATCACTGGAACTAGTGATGACATCATCCTCTCAGAGCGCCTAGCTTACCCAACGCCATCCAGCGCTGATGTGACAGAGCAAACTAATGCACATGATGTGCGCTCAGGCGTGGCTGAAACAGTGCTAAAGGCTTATGTGTCAGCAAACATTGGGCCTAGCGCACCCAGCGCCAGGAAAATAGCGGGGCTCCAAATTCAAGCTGACGCTGAGCGTGGGGGGACCGTTTCTGGCAACGCTAGGTTTCAGACACTACAATCAACGGCTTATGCCCTAGCTCAGACTGGTGCGGTTGGCTACGCCGTAGAGCAACTGGGGACCAACCTAGAGTTTCAAGTTTACTTGCCTACAGATAAAACGGCCACAATCAGAATGGACATGGACAATAACAAGCTGTCGAGGGCAATGTATGCCTACGCCTCAGCAAAGGTAACTAGGGCAATTATTGGCGGCGGTGGTCAGGCTGAACTAAGAGAGTTTCTTGAGGTCACAACCACGGCATCCCAAGCCGCAGAAACAGAATGGTCTCGCAGAATTGAAGTGTTCTCAGACAGCCGTGGATCAGACACCACAGCACAGCTGGCTCAATCGGGCGAGGAACTTTTGGTTGATGACGGCAAAACTATTGTTCAGATGTCAGTCACCCCGTCAGATGATTTCAACATGAGGTTTGGCCAGGACTGGTATTTGGGTGACAAGGTTACCGTGGTAATCAATGACCTAGAGGCAAGTGCCGTGGTCACAGAGGTTGGCATTTCCATTGACGCTGATGGCGTTCGCCTTGGGGCAACCGTGGGCACACCAGTTGGTATTGAGTATGAAGCAAGAGTGCTGGCCAAAACCAATGAGCTCCAGCAAAGAATTTCAAACCTAGAGAGAAACTAGCCGTTCAGTATTACTAATAAGCTATAAAATAAAAGCGAAAGAGAGAGAGAAA
>Ga0222646_100104_pt1 | contig 29583 bp, 32 predicted proteins | sample AntAcemetagen293_FD_179819 | JGI IMG/M metagenome (GOLD analysis project Ga0222646, IMG submission 179819) | Saline water microbial communities from Ace Lake, Antarctica - #293 | ecosystem: Environmental > Aquatic > Non-marine Saline and Alkaline > Saline | place: Antarctica: Ace Lake | collected... | reverse complement strand
CAATTCAGGCTTTCGCAGTGTTGAGGTAAACACTAAAGTGGGCGGCTCTAAAACGTCAGATCACTGTAAGGGTATGGCTGCGGACATCGAGATTCCCGGAGTGGCTAACGCTGAGCTGGCGCAGTGGGTCGTGGACAATTTGAACTTCCGCCAAGTAATTCTTGAGTTTTATACCCCCGGCGTCCCTGATTCAGGTTGGGTGCATGTCAGCTACAACCCCGGCGACAACAAGAAGCAAGTCATGACCGCGGCAAAGGAAAATGGTAAAACAGTGTACTTGCCCGGCCTGCACGCGTAAAATACCTCCATGACTACGCTATCCATCAAAACATTCGGCGGAATAGCGCCAAAAACTCCAGCTCGCTACCTGCAAGAGAACCAAGCGCAAACGGCGCTAAACGCTCCTAGGTTTAATGGGTCTTTGCAGGCCATGTATGGGCTTAGCGCGTCGCTTACGACGCTGACAAAAGTAGGTACCCCGCTCACTATTTATCGGTTTGGGCAGGAAGCGCCATCAGACACAAACTACTGGTTTCACTGGACTACAGATGTCGATGTTTGCCGCAGCCAAATCGCAGGCGATACTAGCGAGTGGACTTTTTTTACTGGTGATGGAGTTCCTAAAGCCACTTACTCTACGATCGCACTGAGCGGGTCGGGGTATCCAACTGTGGCTAGACCATTAGGTGTTGCTGCTCCAGACTCAGCTGCCACAGCAGCTGAAGGGTCTACGACGGGGGTCGACACCGATGCCTTGCGAGAAACTCGCGTATACGCCTACACAAGCGTATCTAAGGAATCTGGTTTTGAGCGAGAGTCTGCGCCGTCCCCTGCCTCGAACTCGGTTGACGTATACCCCGGACAACCGGTGTCTGTTTCAAGCTTTAGTTCACTGCCGTCCGGGTACAACATAACACACCGCAGAATTTACCGCTCTACATCAGGCACTTTTTTGTTTGTGGCTGAGATAGCCGCCGCGGCAGCGTCGTACTCAGACACATTGTTGGCAGAAGACTTGGGCGAGGAAATACTCAGTTTGACGTGGGCGGAGCCGCCCGAGACTTTGGCCGGGCTTACAAACTTACCAAATGGCATTGTGGCGGGCTTTACAGGCCGAGACATATACTTTTGCGACCCGTACAGACCTTTTGCGTGGCCTGTGGAGTACAGCCAGACACTTGACTACCCTGTGGTTGGCCTTGGTAGGATGGACACCACACTGGCGGTGCTCACAACAGGGACGCCGTACTTCATACAAGGCTCGCATCCCGACTCCATGGTCGCCGTTCAGGCCGACCTACAGCAAGCCTGTGAGTCCAAGCGCAGCATAGTTAGCATGGGGGGCTCCGTTTTTTACGCTAGCCCTGATGGTTTGGTTATGCTTTCTAGTAACGGCTCCAAGGTTGTCACAGATGCTATGTTTACGCGCAAGCAGTGGCGCGAGCAGTTTTTGCCGTCGTCAATACACGCCTACCAACACGACATGAAGTATGTGGCGTTTTACGACAACGGGTCTACGCAAGGTGGTTTTGTATTTGACTTACTTACGGGGCAGTTCGCGATGCACAGCGTTTACGCTACTGCTGGCTACTCCGACTTGGTAGTAGATAAGTTGTTTTTAGCGTTTGCAGACCGGTCTATAAAGGCTTGGGGGTACGGCGCTGAGCTAGACTATGTGTGGAAGTCCAAGAAGATTTCGCTTCCAGCCCCCTCTACTATGGCGTGCGCGCAGGTAGAGGCAGAGTCGTACAGTGTTGTGGCTAAGTTTTATGCGGACGGCGTGCTTATTCACACACAGACGGTCGCCAGTCGTGTACCATTTAGACTGCCTGCCATTACCGCAAGAGACTGGGAAATTCAGCTAGAGGGCAACAAGGAGATTTTTTCCGTGGCAATTGCGCAATCTATGGTCGAACTAGCGAATGTCTAACGCAAAACTACCGCACGTAAAATCCCAGATACCCCAAGACCTTCGGTTTTTTATAGACCGTTTGCGGGACGTACTGGGCGGCACGGGCTTCACTAAGCTTCTGACTGTAGGCGACCTAGTATCTTCGGGTTTAGCGTCAACAAACAGTGCAGGTTTTTTGTCTCCGGTAGCGATGTATTTAGCGACGCCGCCTGCACCAACTAACGTGGAAGCTTCCGCAGCTATACGGAACGTAATTGTAACTTGGGGTGCACCTGCTTACGCAGGGCACGCATACGCCGAAGTTTGGGGGGCTAGCACTAATACTTTTTCTAGCGCGGTTTTGTTGGGGCTATCCCCCGGTGCTATATACGTTGACGCGCTAGGCCCGTCAGCCACTCGGTACTACTGGGTCCGATTTGTAAACACCCAAGACACACCCGGGTCGTATAACGCTACGGAGGGTACTTCCGCTACAACTGGCGGCGATATCGCGTATATACTCGGCGTATTGTCGGGCGCTATTACTGACAGCCAGTTGTCTACAGCCCTTAACAGCCGCATAGACTTAATTGACGGAGACTCCGCCACAGTTGGGACAATTCCCTACTACTTAGCGCAGGTTCAGGGGCAGATAGACGCGATTAACTCGTACCCCGACTACGACGCCGCGGCAGCGTACGCAATAAACGACATTGTTAAGTATGACAGCGGACTGTATAAAGCCACCGCAGCTACGACGGGCAACTTGCCGACTAACACCAGCTACTGGGTAAAGATAGGCGATTACACATCAATTGCGGACGCGGTTGTAAGTATAGCTAGCGATGTTTCTCAACTGCTAACGGACTTGGGCGCTGAGGTTACTAGCCGGGAGACACTGGCGGCTCAGATGCGGGGTACCTACACCGGTACAGACATCACCAGTATTACGGCTGGCCTTTTGTTCTCTGAGCGAACAGCTCGGGCGACCGCAGATAGCTCTTTAGCTAGCCAGATCAGCACGGTTTCGGCTACGGCTAGCGGTAAGAACACAATATACAGGCAGACTACAGCGCCCACGTCCCCAGCGGTTAATGACATATGGGTAGACACGCGTGTTAGTTACGCAGAGACTTACTTTGACACAGACTTTTCAGTTCCTAAGTACAAGCAATACCAGTGGGATGGTAGCGCATGGCTAGATATTACCGACACAGATGTCTCAGACAACTTTGCCATTGTTAGCCGCGAGCAGTTGGCCCGAGCCGACGCTAACTCCGCGCTTGCGCAGGACATCCTCACCCTAGGCGTCAGAGTAAATGGCGACATAGCTACCCTAAATGCGACTTTAGTAGAAGACTACTACACCGCAGCGGATACAAATAGCGCAATCTCTGCGTCCAGCACGTTTTTGCGCGCTTACGCCGACGTAGCCTCCAAAGTGTTTCGTCAAGCTAGCGCGCCTACAAACCGGGGTACAGACCCCGAGACTTCAGCAACCTTGCCGCTACGGCAAGGCGACGCGTGGGTAGACACTGATGATAGTAATAAGCTGTACTTGTGGAGCGGCACGGCTTGGGTGTATTCACCCGATGGCGTTATTCAAGGTGCTATAACCGCGGTAGACGCTAGAGTTACAAACGTAGAAACTGCTCAGATCGGATATTGCACGCTAGGCGGGGTAGCTACTGACTCTAGAAATAAGACAGCCTGTGAGGCCTCTGGTGGTACGTGGAACGTAGGCATTCCCTTTGCTTCTGCAGTTAAGCAAGTATCCATCTCAGACGGCGACGAGTCTATCGCCCTAGAGCAGCGCTTCACAGCGCAGCGCGGCGTGAACGAAGAGCTAGCGGCCTCTTACACAGTCAAGATTGACGACAACGGCTCTGTTTCCGGTATCGGCCTGTTTAGTGAGGCTGGCCAGTCTAAATTCATTGCCTCAGTAGATCAGTTCGGGGTTGAGGCTCCGCTGACATCAGTGCCTGTTCGCGCCAACTCTACTGCGTACACTGTTCATCAACTCGTCCGGTTATCTACCAACAACAGCAAAGTCCTTGTGTGTAAATCGTCTGGTACGACCGGCACGACTGCGCCATCACTAGGCGCGATTGGGACTATGCTAGCGGACGGGTCTGCGCAGTGGCAGATTGCTAGCCGAGTACCTTTTGCTGTTCAGGCAACCCCCGCCAATATCAATAACGTGGTCGTACCTGCAGGGGTCTATGTAGACGCCGCGTATATAGTCAACGCCACCATTAACGGCGCACAGATTGGCAACGCTGCAATAGACAACACCAAGATAGCAGATGTCAACGTCGGCAAACTAACCGCTGGGTCGCTGTCGACAGATACGTATATACGCTCATCTAACTATGTAGCGGGCACGCAGGGCTTTAATATTAACGCTGACGGCACGGCGGAATTTAGCAACGCGGTTGTTCGCGGCTCTGTGTACGCCACGACGGGGGTTTTTTCCGGAGATATTTCTGGTGCTAACGGTACTTTTTCAGGCGCGCTAGATGTAAAAAGCTCAGAGTCCGGGGAGCGCATGGAGATAACAAGCGCAAGCATAAAGGTTTTCGATAGCAGCGGCGTCCTTCGCGTAAAAATAGGAGACCTTTCATCGTGAGTTACGGCTTTGATCTAGGCAGAATCCGTAGCGATAGCGTAGGCGTATCGTACATAGATGAGTTTACGCATACTGGGGAAACAACTACCAAGTTGTACTCATCACCCGTATTTGAATTTGTCACGCAAGTGCAGACTTTTATCGCTCCAGTGGAGGATATTAACGCAGATTTTATTGTAGAGTTTCCCGCTATAACTACGGCGTTTTCTAATGAAGCTAAGTCTATAAGCGTCGAAGTTTCAGGTGGCAATGTTGCGGCGTCAATTTTAGTTTTTGTGCGGTAGCCATGACTACTTTTGGTGCTATTTTTAGGGCTAGCGATGGCTCACTGCTTGTAACTTCTGAGACGCCATGCTACGAACTCGTAGCTACAAAAAATCCAAACTCTAGGGTAGGCAACGTAAGTACATATACATCCGACGTTGGTAGGTTTCCTTTAGTGTTTGTGAATTGCGGAGTCGGTAATTCTGCAGGTGTTCTGTCTGTAGTAGGAGAGCCGGGGGATTGGACGATTACCGTGCTGGCTACAAACAACTGCCCAATAAATATTTTTATCCCATTAACTGCGGCTTCTACTAGCGGTTATGGGGTTTCGGTGTTCGACTCTGCCGGTAATCCGGTCTTTGACTCCGCTAAAGATGTGCTTAACGCCCGCGTAATAGGACTATTGTCAGAAAGCGCCGCTAGTTTTTATTCTGCGTCTGGTACAGATATGGTTGCGTACACTAGCGGCCCAGTGTTCCCACAAAAAACGGACTCGGTTGCAACCGTATTGGTAGATGTTTTGCCTGTTGAAGGTTCTGAGTTCGTATGCTCGAACAACCTTGAATATGTTTGCGAAGACCAGTGGTTCTTCCGGTATGAGACGCGGTGCGGATACGAGGATGTTTGCACCTTTGTGGGCTTTCAAACTGTTTGTTCTACGCAGTATGTGTGTAGACAGGTTCCAGTGTATGGCTATGAGCAAGTTTGTACCTATCGGTATGTACAGCGATGCATATATACCTATTATTTCGGCAATATTTATATCTACGCAACCATAAAAACAACTAGCTGGGAGGTTAGCAGAGGGGTAGCGCGAATAAACGCCGACGCATCCGTGTTTTTTGATTGGCTTTTACACGAGTCGGGAGTCTATAGAGACGTTTTGTCGTACGAGTCCGTTACCGTAATCTTCGGGTTTAGCCACTGGGGCTCCACCGCAGCGGGCTTGCCCTTCGGCTTTACCCCGCCCGAGTCTTTTTTTATTGAGTTTTCTGGCTATGAAGGGCGGTTTACTTCGGAAAACACCTTCCCATACACAACTGACCGCGCTAATATCGGGGTATTACCTTGTATAACAGCAGTAAGGAGCGACTATGAGTAAACCATTTAGATTTCACCCGGTTGATGCTGGCCTTAGCACCCAGCGAATTTCGCTCACATTTGAGGGGGAAGCAGCTACCGAGTTTCCAGCTGCGGACTTATCACTGCCGGAAGACCAAACTGCTCGTTTTTGGGCGGTCTACAACTTTTTGGTGTCTGCGCAGGCTATACCAAACGATACACCGGTCTATACTGGTGGTTAGCTGTAAGCGGCGAAGCTCATGACAGACCTAGTGTTCGATCAAAAAGAGCGCGTAGGCGCTTGGGTGGCAGCTAAGGTCGGGCAGAAGGCTGACTGGGGTAGCTTCTACGCTATGGGCGTGGAGTCAGGCGGCAATATCATCGCGGGGGTTGTGTTTAACAACTTTAACGGGTCTAATGCTACCTGCCACATAGCCATATCTAAATATACGAAGGCTATTATCCCGCTGTTTGAGGCTGTCTGTGACTACGCGTTTAACCGATGCAAACTAAAGCGCCTGACCGGCATGGTTCCATCTAATGAACCCGCTGTACTGGCGTTTGACAAGCACCTCGGCTTTGAAGAAGAGTTTATAATGAAGCACGGCGCACCAGACGCCGATATGCACGTTCTTGTGATGTGGCCAGACAAATGTCGCTGGCTACGTAAGGAGTAAATTATGGGTGGTAAATCTAGTCCTCCGCCTCCAGATTATAGCGGTATGGAGAGGGTTGCTAACAGGCAACTAGACTTCTCCGAACGCCAGTATGAAGAGATGAAGCCAACACTTACGGGGCTGGCGAACACTATGCGTGACGCGCAAGAGCAGCAGATGACTCAGGCGCAGGATTACTTTCAGTATCAGCAGGATACATTCCGGCCACTGGAGCGAGGGCTCGTAGCGGACGCGGAGAATTTTAGTACTGCGGGGTACCGAGAGGGCTTGGCACGCGACGCATCTGCCGCCGCCGGACGCGCATTTAGTAACACCGAGGCGTCCAACTCTAGGTCTTTAGCCTCCATGGGTATTAACCCCAACTCCGGACGTGCTCTGGCTATGAGAAACGCCAGTAATTTGGGTTTGTCGGCACAACGCGCAGGCGCTATGACGAGCGCCCGAACACAAGCCGAAGGCATGGGTTTTGCCCGCCGCGTGGACGCTGCCGGGCTTGGTCGAAACTTAGCCACAAACTCTACTGCTGCGTATCAGGGCGCAACGCAGGCCGGTACTTCCGCTGGAAACATGTACCAAGCGCCGGGCAATCAATACCAAGCAGGGCTTTCTAACGCAGGAAGCACATACGGAAATATGGCTAATACGCAGGCTGGCGTATACAACGCCGGTATGAACGCTAGTGGTGAATTCTACGGGGCATTAATTGGCGCTGGCGCAACTGCGTACGCGTCTGACGCCCGCCTCAAGAAGAACATAACTCAGGTTGGCCTGTACGAGTCTCTTGGTTTACCTATGTATGAATTCGAGTACATAGGCGGTGACGGCAGGGTGTTCCGAGGTGTTATGGCTCAGGACGTAGAGATTAAATACCCAGATGCGGTAATTACTAAAGATGACGGATATAAGGCTGTCAACTACTCAATGCTAGGCATAGAAATGATGGAGGTCTAATATGGGATGGGCATCAGGTTTTCGCGCAGGCTCTGACATTGCGCAGCGCATAATAGATGGCCGAGAGAAGCGCCAACTAAAAGAGGGCTTGTCCCGCGCTGCAGATCAGTATCGAGTGACTGAGGGTGAGTACGGCCCCCAGCTAAGTGATAACGTAACACAAGTTCAAGGGCTAAAGCAGCAAGCTATTCAGGGTGGTATGACCCCCGAGATGGCTGCGCAGCAGTACGACCCATCTATAGCGGAACTTCAACGCCGCCAAGGGTTGACAGCCCCAGACTTTTCTGTTGGTAGCAGAGGCATAAACTACGGCACTCGCCAAGAAGCCAGCGTGGTGGCGCAGCCGCAGGTTATGCAGGCGCAAGCCCAAGCCTACGAATCCATGGGGCAGCCAGAAAAGGCTGGAAGTTTGCGTGCTGATGCGCAAAGAATGGAGGCCACCGGCCTAGAAATCAAAGGGCTGCAGCGCGGGCAGAAGCTCGCCGATAGTATCGAAGTCGCAAATAAAACTACCGCCGATTTTGCCAAGGGGCTTTCTACTGACGCAGAGGGTAACCCCCGCAACCTTAGCACTGAAGACTTATTAGCCATCATGCAAAACCGAATTGGTGCGTTCCAAAGTGCTAGTTTGTTTGATGAGGCGAACAAAGTAACTGATTCGTACTTTAAGATGCAGGACAACGTTTTTAAAGCTAACGAGCGAACCTTGGGGGCTGATTTGCGAAAAACCATAGCTAGCGGCAGCTTAGACGCTTTCGGCCGGTTCTATGATAAGTATGTTCTAGACGGCGCTAAAGTAACGTCCGTCACGCAGGGTAAAGACGGCGCTATTACCGTCAGTCGCCAGACCGACGACGGTAGGGCGCTACCCCCAATTAAAGTTGGCAGCCTTGATGAGATGCGCGCCACCTTGGAGACGTTCCAAGACTCAGCGGCGCTACGCAACTTTAGCCAGCAGTCTTTTAGCAACAACATGGAGACTGCACGTCTAGCCCAAGGTGCGCAGAGTATGGCGGAAACCGCACGAAGTAACCTAGTTACTGAAGGCCAAGGTGCGCAGCGTATTGGCTTGGCCGAAGACACAGCCGCATTAGATAAGTGGCGGACGATGCAAACTGCGCCGCTACAGGAAGCTATTCTGAAAGAGGAGCTGAAAATTAAGCAGCTACAGGCGTCCGGTAAAATAACGGAAGCTGACTATCTAAATGCCGCCTCTCGCATCATGGCTGTAGACCCCTCAGCAGACCCAGCGGAAGTTGGAGCAGCAGTTCGGGCCATGGCGGCGGCAGTAACTGGTCGCGCCGCGCCGGAAGACAACATTAGTAGGCTGATAAAATTGATGCAGCAAAACCAATAGCGCAATGGCTGCAGGTCTGACACAATAGGGCCTGTTATAAAAAGGCTCCCCGATGGCAAATATTGATCGCTTACGACAGGCTTTTCCCAACTTAAAAAACGCTGACGACGCCACGGTGATAGGAGAAGCTGCTAGGCTCAGTGGGGCTTCCTACTCTCAGGTTGCGGAAATGCTAGGCGTGGCCCCTGAAGGAGGCTTGGCCGGTTTTGGTAGGCAGTTTATGGGCGGTCTTACTGTAGATGCCCCCGAGCAAGTAGGCAAAGCCTTCCTAGACTTGCAGTCCCGCGCAAAGGGAGTTGCGGACACTATTGGAATTGACCGGTTTTTCCCGTCTGCCTATAGTGATGCGGAGTCAGCCGCTACAACGGCTAGAGGGCTAGTAGACTCCGCCCAAAAGCGCCAGTCTAGATTTGAGCCAGATACTAGAGATCAAGGTGTCGTGTCGGAAGTACTCGGTATGGGTGCTAGAGGCTTGGGCGCGGCGCTGCCATCCCTAGTTACTACTATTGCTAACCCCTACCTTGGGGGGGCCCTAGCGTTTGGGCAGTATGGCGGGTCTTCTTCCTTTGACACACGTAAAAAAGTACTGGAGGCTGGCGGTACGCAAGAAGAAGCAGACCTTGCGGCCACTAAAGTTTTTGGTATTCAGGGCGGTCTTGAGGCCGCTACTAACGTAGTTACTGCTGGTTTAGCTAGACCAGTCAAAGACCTCAGCGTAGGTCTTGCAAAGTCTCTCGGGGTAACTGGGCAAGCCGTGACAACTAAGGGCGTAGCAAAAGCGCTAGCCAACCCAACCGCGTGGAAAGACGCCGGTAAGGCGTACGTTAAGTCTGTTGCGCTAAACACAATTACTGAGCCAACTCAGGATTTACTCACTCGCGCCGTTGAAGTAGACGCTGGCGTAACCCCGGATTCTTCGGCGTTAGAAACCGCCATTGAGTCCGCCAAAGGTGGCTTTGGCATGGGTGTTTTGTTAGGCCCGCTGTTCGTTGGCCAAGCCAAGTCCCGTACAAACCGCGCTAAAACTTTTAAAAATGCACTGGAAAATCCGGATGCTCCGCCAGAAGCTAAGGCCTTGGCTCAGGATATGGTTATGTCCGCCGCTCGGGAGCAGGGTGTAGCGGATGCTGACGTAGGTTCTTGGTTTAACGAACAGTTAACTGCCGAAGATGCGCGCAATGATGCGCTGTCTGAGTTGGAAAAGTACGCTAATTTGAGTAAAACTTATGGCAGCGAAAGCGCCATGGGTAGGGCTGAGGGTGTGTCTCTAGAACAGCAAATCAACCAGCTAGTTGCGGCTGCTAGACTTGAGGAAATGGGTGTCCCGGCAGGAGAAACCGAAGTAGGTCTGTCAGAAGCAAGCAAAAAAACTAAGGCAAAATCATACGCGGCTCAGTTTGAGGAAGCTTTTGCTGAACCCAGCGGGCAGTTTGCCAATGACCCCGCGACCGGTGTCGAGCGCGAACTCAGCGTTGGTGAAGCCATGCTTATGCAAGCTGGCGTACCTTTCTCGCCCCCTAGCACAGAGACAGAAGCTAAGCCTAACGCCGCCAAGCAAATTCTTACGCCAGCGCAGCAGCGCCTGATTGACGCCGGAGTAAACCCATACCAGCGTGGTGCATCCAAGAAAGCTACCGACGTACTAGACAAGATTTCAGCTAGTGGCTTGCCGGAGGATGTTACTGCGCCAGTTCTTACGCTGCTGCAGGATTCTAAGTTCAAAGCCGCCGACACCATGCTTACAAAGCTGTATGCGGAGGCGGAATTAGCAAAGGTACGGAATGTCAGCCAAACAACTACCCCTGTCTCTGGAGCTGCAGGATTGCTACCTACTGGGGGCGTTGACGTTCTCGGAGGCGTGGGAGCTGCAGGACTTGCTCCTGCTGGAGTCGGACAATCTGGAGCTGACCTCGGAACAGTACCCACAGCTGGAGAAGCTAATGTTGTATCAACTGTGCCCCGTAAACGAGCTCCCACTGTAGCGCCTACCGTTTCTTCTACTACCCCTACTGTTGCTGTAGCACCTACTAACACTGCGGCTCCATTTGAAGCCGACACAGTAGACGAGAACACCCTAGAAATTGCCCGTATGACAGGCCAAGAGGGGTTAGCCAACGTCGTTGCTCAAGAGCAGGAGGGTAGCCGTGCAGATGAAGTGGAGCTGGACGAAGCCGCAGTACAAGCTGTAATTGAGGCTAGGCTTGCGTCTTCGCAGAATAAAGACCGTGATCGCGCCATTATTAACGAGTACCTTGCGGTGCTTCGCGCTCCTAATTCTGTGGGTAAGGCGGCGCTAAAAGAGGCAATAGCCAGTAAATATGGAATAAAAGACAAGGATTTGGCCAAGATAGGCAATCCCACTGAATTGGTAAAAGCTGCTGGCGCTATGGGTTTTAGTGCGGAGCAAGCGCGCTTAGCATTTAACGTGCGAGACACTACCAAGGCTGCAGCCGGAGCTGACGCTACGACGACCAGCCAATTAAAAGAGCGCCTGAAGAAAGTAAACGCAAAGATTACTAAGGCTACTGCAGTAGGGGCTACAACTACTCCTGAAGTTAGATTAGAGCTACAAAACCAAAGAATCTCCCTAGAAAGCGAAATCGCTGACGCTACTAAGGCGCAGGGTGCGAATATGAGTGCTGAGCTAGCTACGGCTGGTTTTACTGCCGACGAGAAGGGCAACGGTGGTTTTGGTATGGACGACAGTCGCTACTGGGCTGAACTAGAAGATGACGCTACGCCAGCCACTCAGATTATTGCGCTTGCTGATAAGTTGGATGCCTTAGAAAATGCCTTGGCAGAGTTTGAGGCCCTAGGTAATGCAGAAGCTGTAGCCCAAATACGCGGTGAGCTAGATAAAGCACAAACTGCCCTAGACGCTAAGATGGCGCAAGTCAACGCGCAGGCGCTCGCTGCCAAAAAAGGAAAACCGACGGATGCTAAAGCAGCGACACCAAAGGTAGTAACTAGGAAACAAGTTACGGCCCCCAAGAAAGGAGCGCAAATAATTGACTTGGCCGCTAAGCTAAAAGAAAAAGCTGACGCCGCCGAAGACTTGGCTGGCTTTGATGAGCTGGCTAAGGCTGTAGCTGCAGAAAATATCTCTGCGGTGAGGGAAGCGGCCGCTAAGCTGCGCGGTCTAAGCATGCTCATGGAGCGTGCGGATAAATCTTTGGAGTCCGCAGCTAGAGACCCCCAAGGTCGAGTTGCTGGCCTAAGCATTGCTGTTCAGTTAGATAGCTACTTGCGGGAGTACATAGCTATTTCTGAAGACGCCGACGCGGCGTTAGCCGGGGAGCGAGAGGGTGCCGATTTGGTAGCCAGAGCAGAGGCTATCTCCAACGAAGAAGCCCTTTCTGATATTAGAGAGCTATCGTCCCTCATGGAGGATGTCAATAAACAACGGGCGGAGATGGCTAACTTCGTGGAGACGCCATTTATGGCGGCGGAGCGCGCGTGGGACGCTGAAGTACAGACGTACGATAGCGGCCCTCTGTTTGAAAACTTGACTAGAGACCAACAACAAGACTTTATTGAGTTTGGTGAGGCTAACTGGGGCCCTGCAGACGTAACGTTAATGCTGGCGAAAATCCAAAACACGACAATACCGGTAGCTAACGACGCAGATATGCGTAAAGTGCAGGTAGGAGAGCGTGTAGGCATTACGGCGGATGACATTAGTTTCAGTGGTGTGCGGACTACGCCAGAGCTCCTTCGCCGCTACCCCGGAATTGATCGCTCGCTATCTGCATTTGAGAAAGACGGTATGTCTCACCTCATGGACGCAGTAGACTACTGGCTTGTGGTGGACAACTCTGTAGACTTCGACGCGGCTGTATTCCCCTTGGACGGTAAGCGAGTCTTGGCGTTCCGTCTCGGCGTGCTGGGTGTAGAGAACAGCGCGTTCTTATCCGCCAACCATGAGATAGGCCACGTAGCCGACAACGTATACGACGACGCCGGTGTTTACTCTGGCGTAGCTCAGCTAAACGTGCGCATAGTTGAGGGCAAAGCCCGTGGCATGGGGGCCGTAGCTAGAGACATCATTACTGCCGTAGAAAACAACACCAGTGCTGCGCTAACTGCGCACTTCGCTTACCCGCTGGGCAGCAACATTACAAAAACAGACCGCATGCGTGAAGAGCTATTTGCTCAACTGTGGGCTGCGCGTTCCGACCCAGTACTCCGCGAAGAGCTAGCTAATACAATGCCATTCGCATTTGATTTTATAGAGGATGTATATGAAGCAGAGAAATCAAAAGCTAGTAGACCAGCTAGCACAGCGAGCGCTACAGCAGCGCCTGAAGCAACAACGCAACCCAAAGCCAATCAAAGCGATATTCGAGCCCCGAGGAACGTTCCTGCGGGAAGCATCCGACGCAAAGCCAGAACAACCAAGCGCAACATAGACAAACTACCAAAAGCGCTACAAGACCCGGTAAGGAATTCTGTTGACGCGCTTATGGATTTCGGAAACAAAACGCTCGATACCCTAGGTTTTACTAGCGACCTAATCGAGCGCGCTGTGAAAGCCGGTGTTGGTTCCGCAGAGCTTATTGGCCGGCACCTCAAAGACACCAAGACACGTACGGGCGAACTCACCTCCAACATTAACAAAATTTTGGAGATGTACTTAGACCTTCCAGAAGTAGACCGAGGCACTGGTACGCGCAGCGTTAACCGCTTTTTGTTTGACTCTACTAGAGAAGGCAAGTGGGGCTACGGAAAATTTGCTGACCCAGAGATGGCAGCTAGGTTCGCACTACTGTCCCCGGAAAGTCAGGCATTTGTTAAGGCTGTGTTTGCTCATGGCGACAAGATGCTGGCGCTAAAAAAGAAAACTGTGCTTGACGCCACCCAGACTTCATATGACGGTCGTATTGCCGACGCTGTAGCCGCTGGAAACACCACCAAAGCGGCTAGTCTTACAAGAGACAAAGCTGCCGCTCTCAAAAAGTACGAGTCGCTGTTTAAGATAAGCGAAGGCAAGCCGTACGCTCCTATAAAGCGTGCAGGTAACTACGTGGTAGTGGCCAAGTCAAAGGCTTACATTGCCGCCGAAAACGCAGAGGTTAAAGACGCTAAGGCGATAGCGCAACTGGAATCTAGTGGAGACCACTACCACGTAACCTTTACCGACAGCAAAGGCGAGGCTCGCGCACTCCAGCGTCAACTAGATGAGCAGGGTTCGTTCGACACCATAAACATTGGTGCGCTAGACCAGCAGGTCGACAACCTCTACAACAACACTAGTTCGCTGAAGGAGCTTCTCAAGCTGAAAGAAGCAGCTAGGGACTTAGACGATGTAGACGCAAAGGCGGCGGGCAAACTATCCGGCGTTATTGCGGACTTGTACTTGAACGCTTTGGCCGACGGCGGCGCTCGCAAATCTGAGATGCGCCGCAAGGGTGTTGACGGCGAGGTAGACATGGTTCGCTCCTTTGCTTCGCAGGGAATGGCGGATGCGTCCTTTATAGCTAATGCGGAGTTTGGCCCTAAAGTCCAAGCGGCGCTACGACGCGCCAAGACTGAGTCTACTAGCGGCGGGGACACCCTGCGCAAAACTGAGCTGCGCAACGAACTGGTTCGCCGCTACCTGCAGACTATGGACTACACATCTAATCCGTGGATAAGCAAGCTGCTCAGGATGTCGTCAATTCACTACTTGGCAACTAGCCCTGCCTACTACCTCCAAAACGGTACCCAGCCATGGCTAATGTCTCAGCCACTAATGGCGGGTAGACATGGGTACTTCAAGTCTGCAAAGGCGCTTTCAGACGCGTACGGAGAACTTGGGGAGATGATAAAAAGCGCTAGCGTGTTTACTCAGCAGTTTGACTTTGACAAAGTACCAGCTGATGTCCGTCCTGCCATTAAAGAACTGGCCAACCGGGATATGATCGACTTGGGTATTGACTCCGAAATGGGCGAGTTCCGAGTTGGTGGCGAGGGTAAAGTAGCCGAGAAATGGAACGCCGTGGATAAGGGCTTGCGCCTGATGGTGCAAAAAGTTGAGGCCATAAACCGCGTGTCTACTGCTGCTGCTTCGTACAGGTTGGAGTTTGCAAAAAGCGGAGACGTAGCGCAGTCCTTGAAGTACGCAGAAAAAATCCTGCAGGACAGCCACGGGGATTACTCTTCGTTTAACGCGCCGCGTGTCTTCAACACCAACTTTGGGCGGATAGCTCTGCAATTCCGAAAGTTTCAGCTTATACAGATGGGCTACTACGCGAAGCTGCTCGACAACTCTTTTCGCGGGGACGATAAAATTGCTGCGAGACAAGCCCTTGGGTATTCTCTGGCCCACACTGCCGCGTTAGCCGGTGTAAAAGGCGTTCCGCTGTTCACCACTATAGCTTGGGCGATAGGTGCTTTGTTTGGGGACGATGACGATGAGACCCCCACCGAGTCTAAAGTGCGCAACGCACTCGTAAGCAACTTTGGGGAGACCGTAGCCGACTTGATTATGTACGGCACTCCTACGCTTGTTGGCGCAGACATCTCCGGCAAAGTGGGAGCTGGTAACGTACTGTCTCTAATGCCTTATAGTCGCGCTGACCTGACGACTACATCCGGCCAAGCTCAGGCGGTCGGGGAGTTTTTCTTGGGTGCTTCTGGCGGCATGACCGTGAAGATTGCTGACGGTGTCGGCTTGATGGCGCAGGGTGATTGGTACAAGGGTGTTGAGCAGACAATGCCCAAGGGTATCGCCGACATGTTGAAAGCCGGTCGCTTTGCTTTCTCAGGCCTAACTAGGCGCAACGGCGATATAACCATGTCTGCCGAAGAAGTAAGCGCTTTGGACACTTTGTGGAAATCCATAGGTATCTCGCCAGTTAAACAGTCTGTTATGTATCAGAAACAGCAAGCCCTGCGCGACATGGAGAAGAGCTTGAACTCTGAGTCGTCTCGCATCAAGTCTGACTACGCTAAAGCGGCCCGCGAAAAAGACAAAGGTGGTATGGCAGAAGCTAGGGAAGAGTGGAAGAAGTTGCAGGACAAGCGCGACACAAATGGTTTCCGTAGGCAAGCAATCTCCGGACTCTTACGCGCCCCTCTGGGGCAGGTTGATCGTGAGCGTCGAACTGTGGGCGGCGTACAATTTAACAAGAGTAACCAGCGCGCAGCTGAATCGCTACTGTAAGGAAATAAGATGGCAACTAAAGACCCACGCCTAGCAAAAGTAGGCGTTGCAGGCTACAACAAGCCTAAAGCAACGCCTAGCCACCCTACCAAAAGCCACGTTGTTGTGGCAAAATCGGGGGATGAAGTGAAGACAATTCGTTTCGGGCAGCAAGGTGTAAAAGGTGCGGGTGCAAGCCCCACGTCTGAGAAAGACAAGGCGCGTAAAAAGTCATACTACGCCCGCCATAACGCGCAAGACTCCAGCCCAGATAAGTTGTCCGCACGCTACTGGTCGCACAAAGTAAAGTGGTAACCCTAAATGGATTTAATGATCTGGAACGTAATTCTTAGTGCGGTAGTAGCAGTCATGGGGTTTTTACTTAAAAGCAGATTCGATGAGATCGACCGCTTGGGTATTTTGCTTAACCGCACCCGCGAAGAAGTAGCCAGAGACCACATTACCCGTTCAGAATTCCGCGCGGATATGCAGCAGCTAATGGACAGGTTTGATCGCCTAGACCGTAAGCTGGATAGACTTAATAACGCCACGAAGCAGGCCCATGACGACTAAAAAATCTACGGTTAATTCAGCGGGTGTTTACACCAAGCCAACAATGCGCAAGGCGCTGTTTGAGTCTATCAAAGCGCGAGCTGTGCAGGGTACGGGTGCAGGGCAATGGAGCGCTAGAAAAGCACAGCTACTGGCAAAAAATTACAAAGCAAAAGGCGGAGGCTATAAATGAGTAAGAACCAAACACACTACACCCCAGACGGCAAGCTGTACAAAGGCGGCACCCACAAGGTGGGCGGCACGCTAATGACTGGTGCCAAGCACACACCGACCAGCAAGGTGTTGACACATACGCCGCCAAAGAAAAAGAAATGAAAACCCCCCAGAAATCCCTGAAAGACTGGGGCAATCAAAATTGGGGAACCAAAAGTGGTAAAAAATCTTCTGACACTGGTGAGCGGTACCTTCCTGAGTCTGCGATTAAAAGCCTCAGCCCTGCTGAGTACGCTGCGACAACACGCGCAAAACGCGCGGGTACTGCCAAGGGTAAACAGTTTGTGGCTCAGCCCAAAAAGGTTGCTGCAAAAACCGCGAAGTATCGCTAACTAACCTAGGAGTATGTAATGATGTACGGCAAGAAAGTAATGGTGAAGGCAGCTAAGAAACCAAACCCGTTCGGCAAGGGCGAGTCTAAAAAGATGGAAGCCGCCGAGAAGAAAATGGCGCCATCTAAAAAAGCTTACGCCGCAATGGAGAAGCGCTTCGAAGGTAAGAAGTCTACTTCTAAGAAGTAAAAAAAGCCCCCACCTTTTTAGGGGTGGGGGTTAAGGTTTTCTCAACCAAGGGAGAACCCGTCCATGACAACGAGTAAGCTAATCATACTGCAATCTTTGCGTCGTGCGCAAGCCCGTTGGTAGGGGGCACTAGGCTAATAGCCTCACGGTCAATTTTATTGGCGTCTACCACAATACACCTAGCCTGAACTACCGGTATATCCGTGCCGCGAGTGATAGTTATGCGGTCTGACTTCTTAATCAACGCGCCGTCACTCTCCAACTGACCGATCATGGCGTTGTAATCTACCCGGTTCTTCATGCACCAGTCTTTGACTTCCTTCTGGTTCAGGATGATGTGCCCGGCAAACTCCTTGCTGGAGGGTGTACCTAGTACGTACCGACCAACAATATCGCCAAATACGCGATTACGCGGCGTCTCGGGGCCGTTCTTATGGCGCTTGTCACGGAACTCTGACGTTACCAGTATGCGGCTAGACAGCGTTGCCATCATCTGGCTGAATGCGTCGGCGCTAGACACGCTGTTGGTAGTCGTAACGGTCTGGGCTAGCTCAGTTAGTAAGGTGACTGTGTACTCTCGCAGAGCAACTAAATCGAAGTCGCATATGCCTAAGTCCTTGGCTATCTTCGCAATAACGTTTGTGCAAGCCCCATGGCTTCGGTAGAAGCGGTACTTGGTGCCCGGCAGGGAAGCCGCTAGCTCACTGGCCGTCTTGCGTACAAGGTCAGCCACTTCAGCTTGGTGTGTCACTACGTACTTAATCATCGCCTCGCCAGCGCTTCCGTTGTTAGCTTTTAGCGCGTCCGCAGCTTCCTGAACCAAAAGGGCTTCCTTTTGTGGGTTTGGGTGCAGTGGAATTACTGGGTAGCTGTCGATGTTAATTTGTATTAGGCGCACGGCTTCAGCTTGTGAGTTAGCCTGAGACGTAGCTAGCAGGCCGTGAAAGTCGCGGTTGCCGGTTAAAAACGGGGAAAGTCTCCACTCGGCGCTGTCCGCAAACATCACGGTGCCACCTTTGGAAGTCAGCCGAACCTTCTCTTCACCACGGGATACGCCGTACGCCACGTTACTAAACTCGCTGGCGTCCATGTTAGTGAACTCGTCTAGTAGCACTGGTACGTTTTTGTAGACGCCTAGGAAGGCCCACAGCGCATTACTGGTAGAACCGTCCTTAGACTTAAGGGTCATCTTCTCAGCGTCGCCAAAGGCGTACAGAGACGCGTAGCAAGCAGTAGTTTTGCCCTTACCGGTGTCTCCGCCAGACAGCGCCAGCAGCAAGCCCTTAAACAACTCTTCGCAGAACGGCGTAAGGACTGAGCCCCACCCAGAACATACAGCGTACTGCCAGTGCTCGCGGTGCGGGCGGTTGTACATAAAGTTGAGGGCGTCCGCGTATCCTTGGATTGTTCCACGGGGGGGAGACATCGCCGTTGAGTACTTGGCTGCGCCGTTACTCACCAATACATTCTTGACCGCGCCGTCCTTGCAGTACAGACGGTCTCCTAGTAAGAACGAGCCGTCGTCTTTCCAACCAAAGTTGGTCATGGTGCTCACTTCCTCTACCTTGCGCTTGAGGTCTTCTAACTGGTCTCTTAGGTACGCTGACATGTGGACTCCTGCGTCTTTGTTGTTGCTCTGCATCAGCTCATACTTGGCCATGCCACGGAGCATGTCGGTCTGCGATGCCATAGACTCGGCGGGGATTTCAAAATCTCTCACCTTCTTGTTGGGTAAGTGCATGCGCATGCCGATGCGGTACGTTCCGTCTTCGGTGCGAATACGGCTAGTTGGGTAGAACAGGATGTTGCAAAAAGGCAGCACCTGAAGTACACCTTCGCGGTCGGGCAGCAAGCGGGACAGTAGGTTGTTATCCCACTGGTAGCCGCTTATGAGTGCTGGTACCGCTACCTGCTCTTCTTCACCTTCATCGTTTACCACTACTTCTGTAGTTTCTTCATTGATAGGGATTACCCTACCCAAGACAAGCGGCGTTTTTATCTTGCCCTTGAACTGGCACCCGTCGCACAGGCTGGCATCGCAGGTCTCTAATGAAGCGCAAGTGGTCGGGCCTGCATTCCAAGAGTCGTACTTAACATCCCAGTCCAAGCTGTCGTGGCCGGTGTCTTCGCGGGAGCCAGTCCACTCCTTAGCCAGTTCACGTCCGTCTTCTGAGAACGTAAGTAAGCCGATGATGTAGCGCCAGCTGTCGTACCCAACGTCACCCTTGGTGTCTCGCATGGCTGCAACTTGAGCACACTTGTCCGCCATTACGTTGGCGTCGACGGGAGTGTTAGGGTAGTTAGATAGGCCGTCCATAAGGTCGGAATTCAGACCCGCGTTGACTTGACGCTTAGGGGCTTCCTTAGCAGGGCTGACCTTATTTACCTTGGCGTAGCCTGCCAGTGCTTCGTAAAAAGCCTTGGGGCTAATCGGTGCGCACTCCTTGAGTACGGCCACTGACTTGGCTCCGCCGCCCTTACGGTTAACAGAACCCACTGGGCGCAAGATAGAGCTGAAGTCAGCGGTTCGCGTCGGGTCTGCGAGCGTACCTACCTGTGCCAAAACGGCCTTCAATATGGCCGCTACAGCGCGCCATTTCTCATGGCTTATAGCTACTGTTAGGGGCCAGTATGCGTGGATACCGTAGCCGGAACTAACCAGCATTGGCATTGGCAGTGATACCGCCGTACAGAATTCTTTGAGCGCCACTGCGGCGTCACGCTTGGTGGGGTAGCCAGCGCCCTTTTCGGCTTTTTCTTTGCCGCAATCAATATCTAACCAAAACGATTTAGCTGTGTGCCAGTTTTCCGGAATGCGGTACTTGCGTTTGACTTTGTCGCCCACCGTCTGCTCTATTACGGCAGTCTTGTACGATGCACATGCGTGATACACGGACAGGCTGTCTGACTTTGCCATGGCGTCGATAGCACGAGCCATAACTTCTAGGTCATCGTATGCCTTGTGAGCGGGGAACTTGTAGCCCTCTTTAAAAAGAGCTATGTAGTGGACGCCGTCTTCCGGCAAGATGGCTCGGAGAAAATCTAGGGTATTCATGACTTACCCCCAAATATATTTTTTATGCTGCTCATTATCTCTCCACAAAAAGGAAGAAGCCCCAAGTGGGGCTTCCCGGGATTATTCCCAATTAGTCGTCGAAACTAATTCCATCTAAGTCGAAATCAATATCGTCTGCTTCGACTACTGGCGTCGGCTCTTTTGGAGCTACCTTGGGGGCTGCTTTTTTCACTGCTTTGGGGGCTTCTGGCTTGTCCTCCTCCTCCGCAACTTCTTTTGCCTGCTCCGCTGGGGCTGCTAGTGCCAGTGCATCACCCGCAACTACTGAGCCTAAGATGTTAGCAACTACGTCAGTGCTGGCTACTTCCTTGACCTCGGCATATGCGGCGTCGTCTAAGAAACCAATTGCGCGGAACGTTAGTTTAGGCGATTCTGCCTCTATGTCAAAGCCAACTTTAGTTACAACCATGTCGTGGCTGACACCGCGCTTTGACAGCATATTGCCGTACTCCTGTAGTGACTTCAGTGAGGCTGGTGGTACACGCAGCAACATTGGGTCGTTCAGCAGACCAGAGGCTGATACAGCCAGTCGCTTGGTATCGGAACAGGCTTTGCCCTTGGAATTGCCGCTGTCGGAGACGCGTGAACCCCACTGGTCGTGCTTGCAGGTGGCGCACTTGGTTGACTGTGGGTTCTGGGCATCAGCTGCTGGGGCAATACCGTCGTTTGAGTAGCAGTCAGGCTTAGTGTTCTCTGCGTCTTTGTCGTAGCCCTTCATGTAGAAGACTTTGCTTTTGCCCTTACCGGCTTTTACCAAAACTACGTCTACGCTAGTAGCCGCGCTCTCTGGGTCTTTGGGGTTGGGTAGAACCTTGCGCTCGTTGTCACGAACTACGGCGAATACCTTGCCCTTGATGGACAGTACCGGGAAGCCGCCATTTGCGCCGGACGCTAGGTCTGAGTTTAGCGCTGAGCGGTCAATGTTCTTGAGGTACGCAGGTAAGCTGCCGGTTTGGTCGAATGGAATGATGTTCATAATTTTCTCTTAGTTGGTTGATGGTTTGGTGAGTTATGTGCTTTTGCGCACGTTTACAACACGTTCTACTCGCAGGTTTACACCCGGTGGCAGCTCGTCGTTATTGTTTTCTCGGAACTGCTCTACGCCAGCTTTTGCCACGCGCACTTCAAGCAGCCCCCAGTCATCGTTTTTGCGGACGTGGCTCATAAACACTTCCTTGTCTGCGATGCTGGTGGTGGTGCGGGTCGTGCTGTACGCGGTTCCGAACTCTGTCTTGACTGAGTCAACGCCAGTCTTGTTAAATGTGTCCATCAGCTTGGCTTCCAACTGCCCTAGCTTGGTGTTGATCGGCTCGCACTTCTCATCGAACTCAGCTTTTAGCTGGGCCTTTTTGTTGCGCAACTTGATGTAAATTTCTACGGCTTCTGATATTGTCATGGTTCAATTCTCTCTTTCATCATTTCTAAAAGTAGACCCTGCATTGACTGCTTTTCTTGCAGCCTTTTGTACACGCGGCGCTCAATCTCAGTGCCCGATATGTGGACGATTACCGTAGTCCTCGTCTGACCCGGGCGCCTTACCCTTGCGCACGCTTGCTCGTAAACCTCGTTGCTGTGAACTGGTGCGTACCACACGATCGTGGTAGCTGCAGTCAGTGTCAGCCCGTGGCTCATTGTTGAGGCGTTAGCTACCAAGACTCTGGGGTCAGCTTGCTTCTGGAATTCCCCGAAGATTCTGTCCCTGTCTGACTTGCTAGTCCTGCCATGCACCGTTTCTACCGTGCAAACCTTACTCAGTTCTGACGCCACGCTTTCAAGCGCGCCAGTCAGGGGGACAAATACTATTACCTTGCCCTCTGATTCTTCTATCACTTCCTTCAGTAAATCCATGCGGGGCTTGGACGGTATTTCTATCTCCTCCCCGTTAGTCCCGTAGGCGACACCGCAAGCAATCTGAATGAGCTTATTGGCCTTAACCGCCTCATTGACCGCCATGATTTGCCCACCTTGGTACTCTGCTGCCAGCTTACTTAGCATGTCTTTGTACGCTTTGGCCTGCTCCGGTGTTAAGGGCACATCCCTATACAAAAACGTTTGCTCGGGTAAGTCAACGCAGTCGTCTAGTGAGTAGCGTATGGCGGGCTGCATCATGTTGTAGACGACATCATTGGCCTTATCACGTACCGCCCACTTAAACGGAGTCAGCTGCCGCATAACAGAGTCTCGGAACGCGCCGAAGTACTTGGGAACCATTGGGTTGTCTGGGGTAACCAGTTTGCACTGCGCCCACGCATCAGTCGGTGCGTTAGGTGTTGGCGACCCAGTCATGCCCCACACGCGCCTAGTACCCTGTTTGTTACATATGGTGTTCAGTATCTTCCAGCGGTCAGTGCTCTGGTTACGCGCTAGTGCTAGCTCGTCTACAACGATTAGGTCTATGTCGGGGCGCTTGGCCAGAGACTCCGAGATAGTTGCTATACCATCTATGTTGATTATGTAGATGTCAACGTCCTGCTTCAGTAGCTTGTTGCGCCGCTCCCGAGTTCCGTGGAGAACAACCGCGTCCATGTTTGGAAACGTCTGAAATATAGAGTCGGCCCAAGTCCTTTCCATGGTTGACAGCGGGCACACAACAAGCATCTTGTTGACACCCTTGGTTCGTTTTAGATAGTCAAACGCCCACAAAGCGCTGTTTGTTTTGCCTGTCCCCATGCCGTTAAGACAGAAGGCTCGGCGCTGCATAGACAGGAAACTAGCTGTTTCTCGCTGTGCTTCAAACGGGTCGTAGCGCCCACCCACTTTAGGCCAGTCGTAATGAACTGGCATGGGTGCATCTACGTCGAACCCTAAGTTGCGAAGTACTTTTGTCTCGTCAGGACGGTGGGGTACTGCAACTATGGGGCTCCCTTTGTGGTTGATTACTATCGCTGTTGGTATGACAGACGTTACTCGTGATGGGTTTTTAAGCCTGAGTAAGACTGCTTTCTTCTCTTTGTGGATTAGCATGTTACTTGTCTGGGTTGTAACTTCCAGAGCCTTTCCTCCATGCGCGGTTCTTTGCGCGTTCTTGTACTGTGGTGTTGCCCTTGCCGTTGCTGCCACCGTTTTCCAGTGACTTCTTGTGGGCTACGTCTTTGCCATCACCCTTGGCTGCGGTTCCGACCTTAATAGCTTCACGCCTAGCGGCGTTGTTCTTAACTCGCTTGGCAACTTCCTCCGGCTTAGCGTTGTAAGCTTTTTGGTATTCCAATTTGCGTGGTGTAGATTTAGTCAATTCTCAACTCCTAGTTTTCGTAGTACGTCTATAGTGGTGAACAGTTCGTCTAGCTGGGCCGGGTCGTCTACTACCCATGCTTTGCCAGAGGCTTCGTTTATCTGCCGGATGACTCGATCTTGGTTAGCGGTCGTCTGGCTTTTCTTACCCGGGGCCTTAGTCTCTATACCAATGAAATAGCCCTTGTAGCAGCATATTAGATCAGGTATGCCCGACTGGCCCATGCCGTTGCTGACTGGCATAAAGTACCATGCGCCGCGCTCCTTGAGGTACTTCTTAACTGCGTCCTTGACCTTGCCTTCTGGGGTACTAGCCATTGTTTCTCTTCCCGTTAAATTCACAGCTCAATACTGGACACCATGCCTTACACAGCCCTGACGTCTTGGCAGGCCACTTATCTCTGGCGTATGCAGACTCCAGCTTAGCTACGCGAGGTACGAACTGCTGCCATATGATCGGGGCTTCATCCCGGGTGAACGGCCTGCGGTCTGTCTTGGTGATGTTCCAATCGACCTTGCGTTCCTTGAGCCATATGAATCCTGTAGACACAAAATTCACTTCGGGGTGGTGGGCGAACACGTAGTTAACGTATAGGTCTAACTGCTCCGTAGGCTTGCGCTTACCGGTTTTGTAGTCCATGACCAAAGCCTTGTCGCCGTTGATTACTACCAAGTCAGCGATTCCTCTAGTCCAAGCGCCCTTCCAATCACATGGCTGAAAGTTCTTGTCTAGTGCGTACTTCTCTTCTACCAGCTTCTTACCCGGCAGCTTAGCCAGCTTGTTGGCTAGGGCTTGCCACTGGGTCATACCTTCCGGCAGTATCACCCCATGCTCGATAAATTCTTCTAATGCGGTATGGACTTTTGTACCCCACTCAGTGTGTATCGTAGGCGGGTCGGATATGTCTCTGGCTACTTTTAGGTGGTAGAACTTGCGCGGGCAGTTCTCAAAAGTGTCTAGTTGGCTGTATGTCCAAGCTGGCTGTGTCATGATTCTCCAATGCAGTTGCGCCCCAATACGTCATTCGACGTTTGGGGTTTGTTCTCGTAGCGCTATCGTACCAAATACCCAGCGCAAGTCAACAGTTATTTAGCCGCTCCATAAGAGTCGGCGATGTCGCCCTCACTCCAAGTAATCAATTCAGGCCACCAACTAACTCCGGCCCGCATGATGCTTTGCAATTCGCCTAGCGCATCTTCTGCATCCGCTTCTGGGACGACGTAGACAAGTTCGTCGTGCACTGTCATTGATGGGCGAAGGCCGCTTTGCTTGTAGAACGATAGTGAGTGCTGAGCGATTATGTCTCGAGCTAGCGCCTGAACAAGATTCTCAACGCCCTTACCGGCATATATGCGAGCGCGGGTTCTGCTGTTGCCGTACCACCATTCGTACTTGCCATTGTCGTTTTCTTTTACTAGGTTGGGGTAATAAATCTTTCTGCCGGACGGGAGTCGAACCGCGTTCTTCTCGGTAATGCACATACCCCAAGGGTCGATGGCTGTCTCTACACCCTGAAGTATTGGTAGTAGGCTAGACTGAAATGACTTCCACCCAGCTACTATGTCGTGGTATGTAGCCCGCCAGTCAGTTACTACCTCAAGCGATTCTTCGGTGGATAGTTCCAAGCCGCCCATTAGCTTGGCTACGGTACGAAATGTGACGTGCCCAGACCCAAAGCCCAGACCTAACTGCGCTACCTTGGCCAGCTGGCGCTGTGGCTTTGTTACCTCATCGACATCAATCCCGTAACGTGCCGCCGCAAACGCTTTGTACAAGTCTGCTTCCGCGTCAGCGGAGTACAAGTCCATAGACTGCTGCACTTTCCACAAGTAGTGGTTAACCCGCAGCTCGATGCCGGACAAGTCAGCAACAACAATCTTATGGCCCTTGGGTGCCAGCACTGAATTACGTAGTGCGTTAGACGCTTTCCCCCCGGAGATACGTGGGAGGTTCTGCATGTTGTACTGCTCTCCAGACCAACGCCCAGTGGTGTCTGCTCCAGCGTAGCGTAGCGGCACCGGTAGCTTGCCGCCGCATGCGTCCGCTGCTCTAATGAACGCCTCTAGCCGGGTCTCCAGAATGGTGGACTTGACTTCCAGCCTAGCCTGCGCTGCTGCAGCTACTAGCGGGTTGTCGTTCTCTAGCAGGTCTAAAAAGCCTTGGTCTGTTTTGGCAAGTGCGGAAGTCTCTTTGCCAGTCGTCTTAGATATTTTCTTCGGTGTCTCAACCCCGAGCTTGCTAAGTAGTTCGCAAAACTTGACGGAGCTAGCCAAGTTTTGCCTGACCAGCTCAGTGATTGCCGTGTCTTCCTGCAAGGACTCGAATACCAAGTCTTCTACGCCTAGCAACTCAGCCAACTTCACTAGGGATTCGTGCTTCTCTTCCTTAACCTGAGCCAGCGCCTTGCGGACAGTTTCATAGTCCAAAACAAATTTGGGGTCTACAAGCATTCGGGTAGTAGTGTCTATGTGCCACAGCTCGCTCTTAGGTATTTCTTTTACCAGCTTCTTGAACAGGGCAGCGCACAAGTCGGTGTCAACTTTGTTGTAGCCCTCCATCAACTCTATCTCTTCCGGCGAGAAGTCCTTGAGGTGCTTGCCTTTGGTGTTCGTGGCAACCAAATCTAATTTAGCGCCGACGTTGTGTTCCGCCGACAGCTTCTTCAGGGATACGCCAACGAGCGGCTTGCCGCCGACCATAGTTTTGGTCTTGGAGTATTTAGACCTAGCCATGGCTGCTGTACAGCCATACATCTTGGGGTCTACGCCGCAGCGCCACTTCAGAATCATTGAGTCAAACCCAGACATGTTGTGGCCCACTGCCATCTTGTCAGACCAGTCTATGCCCTGTAAGTGATCTATGATTTCTTGTTCCCCAAACAAGACGTAAGTTTCTCCATCACCGATCTTGATAGCCACCGATATGATTTCTGTATCTGGGTGCATGACGTACTCGGTGGGCGGCATCTTAGTTAGTGTGTGTCCAACGTCCCAAAACGTCTCGAAGTCTATGTATACGGGTGTCATGGTCGGCTCCTATTTATTTTGGCGATTCCAGCTGAATGATTAACTCTATGTAGTGCTTGGCCTTCTCCAAGTCTGCGAGGCCATTCTTTTTGCGCCAGCGTGTGATGTACTTGACGACGTTGCCTTCTAAGTACGGCATATTGTTAGCGTGTATGTACTGCACTGGTTGAATCTTGAGGTCTTTGTAGTGGTCGCCACCCACCTGCTTGTCTAGCGCTGTGGTCATTGAACCTCCTGTCCGGGTTCTAAGTCGTGTAGTCCCCGCGCTTTCTCTACTGTGGGCGTGTCTAGCGCTATGGTTGATACGGCTTGAATTCGCAGTAAGTGCTGGCGCATGCGCAGTGCCTCATCGGTTACAAACGCCAAGCCTTCTTTGAGGTCGCTAACTTCTTCTTGCAGGGCGGCAACTTCTTCTTGTAGGTCGGCCACAAGAAAATCTAATTCGCGTTCTATCTCATTCATACTGGTGCATCCTTACGGTAGTAGCGTACGCCGAGGACAAGGCTCGGGCATTTTAGGAAGTCATACGCGCCGGGGCGCATACACGTTTGGTCTAGCTCATCGCCAGTGTAGTCTGGCCTATCTCTCATGCTGTTCTGCTTGATGGTTCGCTGCTCGGCCTTACCACTGAATATACTGACGGGCTTCAAGTCCTGCAGGCTGTTCAGTTTCTGTATGCCTTGATTGGTAATGGAGTACGTGCTTGAGTCGTGAAATGCCTTGATGTCGCCTTTGATTACCATGGGTTCAACGAAGTCCACCTTGAACACCTTACGGCTACAGCGAGTGGACGCGGCCATCTTTTGCAGTGTGTTAATTTGGGTCGTGCCTAAGTCGTTCAGCGTGGCTAGTATGTAGTGCGCTGTGCCTTGGGGTTTGTATGTCATGTATGCCATTAGTAAAGTCCAGTTAAGTCGACAGGTTTGTAATTAGGGCCTTTGGCAATCTTGCCATTCTCATCAAATATGGGTTGACCGTGCTCATCGAACTTAGACCAGTTGCTTGTGTTTACGCGGTCTACGGCTTGTGGTACATCCATGCCAGCACGGTAGCCCGCGCCAACAGCGGTTACTACTTGGTCGGCTAGGCTGTCTAAGAACTCTTTGCGGTTGGTGATGTGCATCTTAGTCTCTCCGCTCTTGAGGCCAGCGGATAGGTGGTCTAGTGCGTCTACTGCGTGCAGTAAATCAAAGCCAGAGTTAGTGTTGTGCCCAAGTACCGCGAGGGTGTCTAGCATCTCTACGAACTCCTCGATGTGACATCCTAGCTGCACGTTGAAGTCTTCCTCGATTGGCCAAGGTTTAGCACGGGCATGCCATAGTTGTGTTGTGTCTAAGCTCATTTATTTAGTGCCTTTCGTTCTTGGTGAATTTTAAATTTCTTTTGGTTAGCGGGTAGCTCTTGCTTGGCTCTGGCGATACCTCCAGCTTTGTTTCTCTCTGAGCGCAAGATTTGCTTGTCGTTGCTCAGGAACCCCTTGCCTTGGAACATGGTAAATGCGTTTCCTGTTGATAGCTTGTCTGTCATCTGAAGTGTCCGACATTGTCTATCGCCAAGATAAACACACTGACCGCTAACACCACCAACATGAACTTAGCAAACGATGCTATGTTCTCCAGCCAATGCAGCGGTATGTCTATATGGTAATCAATGGTCGGCTTGTCTGGCTTTGGCATGCGCTTTGGGTTAATGCGTCTGCGCAACCATGCGTTAGTTCTTCTGATCTCTTTTTCTGCGCTCATTTCTTTCTCCTGTGGTATTTATAAAAAACGTGGAACCCAATTACTTCAGTCATTTCCAACCTGCTTGCCCACTGCGGGTAAACAGCTATTGTGTGGTAGTGCGTTGACCTTCGCGTGTTGTCCTTTAACCGGCCTGCGATTGCCTTGGCCACAACTCTTTGCACTTTCTGTGTGTACGCCACCAGCCTAGGGTTCCGCGCTCTGTAATCGTTAGCCCAGCTAAACTGTTTGCTTTGATAAACAACCCTGCAGATTGAATTAGGCCAGCGCTTACTTGCGACCCTGTTTAAGACAACGTTAGCTACCGCCCTAATACCCGCCAGACTTTCGCCACGTGCTTCGTAGTGCAGATTGTCAGCCAAGCATTTTGCCTGCTTACTGTACGGCACGGCCATTACTGATGTTGGTAGCATCAACAAAGCCAGTAGTAACTTAAACACTGCCTCTTGCGCGAATGGCTTTGGCACACCAAGTCGCCAGCACATCCTCGCCGTCGTATTCAGCGTCAATGTCGTCACACACCTTGGCACACGCGTCTCGTTCAGCCAACACTGCCTCCTTGTGGTTTTGCTTCATCGCCTTTGTCAGAGGACTGTCTAGCCAAGCCTTAAACTCAATCGTCGTAGTCATGTTCTCATCTCCCGTTCAATAGCCAAGAGTCTCTGCTCAGCCTGTTTCAATAGCCACAGCACATCAGGCCCATTGGCGCGGGTGCTTGCAAAATACAATGAGCCGTCAGCTTCATAACCAACAATCACCACCTCTTTTAGCAGTCCTACTGCACCAGTCAGCACCGCGTCGGGGTCAAGGTCTAGGCGCGTCTCGCCCTCGTTAATGCCAAGGGGGAAGTCGATTAGCTTAGCCATTGTTCTTCTCCTTTAGTTTGTCCTCAACAATTGCTGCAACATCAGCAAATGTAAAGTCATTGACGACATATGGAACACGGGGACGCATTGAGTCGTAATCTTCCGGTGTTAGCCCAACCCAAGCCTTGTTGCTGTAGTCGTTTCTGACAAGGGCGGCAAAATGCTCCAAGTCCTCAATAGCCAAGCTGTGTTCTTCTATATTTATGTGGCAGTGAAGCTCCGCCTTTTTTGCCATGCGAATAATGTCATCGCGGGTCATGTCTTACTCCCTGCTCTGATTGCAACTCGTTCCATCGCGTCGCCGTAGCTCATACCTAATGCTTTGTCTATCAACAACAAAGACGAATCAATGATTTCGTCGTAAACGCCGGGTTCTACTT
>Ga0222646_100098_pt1 | contig 31057 bp, 38 predicted proteins | sample AntAcemetagen293_FD_179819 | JGI IMG/M metagenome (GOLD analysis project Ga0222646, IMG submission 179819) | Saline water microbial communities from Ace Lake, Antarctica - #293 | ecosystem: Environmental > Aquatic > Non-marine Saline and Alkaline > Saline | place: Antarctica: Ace Lake | collected... | reverse complement strand
TTGCCAAATTCGGCGTAAGTGTCAATACCCGTCAGGCGCTCTAGGATTTTCATTCCTGGTTCTCGTGTCATAGTCATTCGCCTAGTGTCCCAACTCCAAATCTCAGTTCTTAGCGCGATACCGATTAATCTCAATTGAATTGAATCCATTTTTCTCCCTTTGTTTGATAGCTATAGCCTAGCACAGTTTTAGAGTTTCGTGTCACTTGTTACCAAATCGTTATAAAAGTTTCGTTACCGAATCGTTATAAAAAAAGCTTGACAAACTGCAATTAGTTTGATAGACTAGACAAAAAACCCGCGGGGATTTTAGGGCTTAGGAATTTTGGGCAGAGTCGGTTATCTCCCGGATTCTCAGGAATTATGGGCATCCTGTTGTTTTGTATCCTCTATTTACTTATGGTGTTAGCCTAGCAGAACGCCGACCCTTTGTCAAGTCGGCGCTCGCTGTATGGTTATAGGGCCAGCACAAAGACAACCGCTAAGGCTAACCCGAACGCTATCCCTACTAAGAAATCTTTGGTTGATTCTTTCACTTTGTCACCACCAATTTTGTCTTGGCATACTTTTCGCGCCTAGTATTCCTTAGGTGTATCGCCAGCAACTTGGCGCTAGGTGTTCGGTTGCTATCTAGTCGCTTAGCCATTAGATACCCCAGGCCCTTTTGACTAGGTTGCGGTGGCGTGATGTTGTAACGCTTCCGCGTTGTGTCGGCAATTCGCCCATAATTCCAGAAGCTAAGTCAATAACGGCAATTTGGCTAGAGTAGCTGAAGACGGCGTATTGTGTCGAGTCAAGCCAAGCGCCAGACATAGAGTTGCCGCGGAAGTTTTCGCGGTTAGCCAACTTGGTTGCAATTGTCTTGTAGTTATCTTGCATTGTGTTTTCCTCCATTGTGTTAGGCAAATTGCCTAATCGTGACTAGGCGGGGAATTGCACCCCGCCTAAGGCCCTAGCCCTAGTCTGCCAAGTAGTCACCTTCAGCGACTAGCTCGGCTAGTAAGTCGTCAATTGTAGTGTCTAGTTCTTCCATTAGTTCCACCATTCTTCCATCGTCCTTTGAGCAATTACATAATTGCCAGTTTCTTGTAATGTGAGTAAGTAAACGGCCAGTTCTCCTAGCTTTTGGTTTACTAAGTTGCTTTCGCTACTTTTTATTGCGTTACGCAATTCTGCGATTACTTTGCTGTAATCCATTAGTTTCTTCTTTCGTTTAGTGTTGCCTTGTTGTTGTTACAAGCATGGCACAAGGCCGACTAGAGCGCAAGTTTTAGGTGACCGAAAGAAACTATTTTATTGGGGCAGGGGCGCGTCTGTAGCCGGGTCACAACCGTGTGTAATATATTTTTGATTTGGTTTTTTTCGATACACGTGGTAAGATATACCCATGAGCGAAATTACAGTTTCAATGTCAGGCTTTGGCCAGTACACACTTGCCCTCAGCATCGTGGATGCCGGACAAGAAAAGGACACAATAGAGGTCTGGATGGCGGTCTTTACTGACATCGAGGGTGATTCCAGCTGGGAGGTTTACTTCGAGATGGGGCCAGACTACGAGGCATGGGACTTGATAGATGAAGCCATCACCGCTTACCGCGATACAATAGAGGAAGGCCACCCAACATGAACATCACACAGTGGATTAAGTACGGCGTAGACAAAGGGTATTGCACACCTTCCTATTGTGCGACTCATGACGGTGACCCGCTAACTGAGGCAGAAGAGATACAGTGGGAAGAGGGAGAAGACCCTTGCACCCACTCTGTGAGGCTCATAGAGGACCGCGAGATGAAAGAAAACCTAGAGAAAAACAGGCCAGGCAACTAGGATAACCTGTAAAAATTTCGGCTAATTTTTTACACAAAACAGATATGTGTAAAAAATTCTGCTATACTTTTAACCTAAGGCCACTATATCTTTAAAGTAAAGGACACAATGTCAAGAGGATTAACAGAAGAACCAGAACAAACCACAGAGGGAAGCGACCTTAACGATGTCAGGCAGGCGTTCGATGACCTAGCTGGCTACGTTGGGATGCTATCTGTGCGGCTAGAGACGCTAGAAGACCTACTGGCCAAGGCATTAAAGAGCTCTTTGCCCGAAGACGAGGCAGCAGACAAAAGGATAACAGGACTGTGAGCAAAGCGGTATCAGTAATAGACGACATCCTGCTAAAAGCAGCAGCTGGTGGTAAGTCTGGCGATGAGATAGAAGCGATTACTGGTATACCTGCAGCCCAGGCACTGAACAAGGTCAAAGAACTGCTGGCTAGTAGAGATGTATGGAACGAGATGGAGCAGCGCCAGTTGCTGCTTGCGGAACTGCACGAACTAAAAGAAAGCCTGCGGGTGCAGGCCATAGATGGCGGAGACCCGGACGCGGCCAGGACGTTGCTAAGAACTTTAGAGGTAATCGGGAAGCGGTTGGACACTCAGCAGCTTGTGCTGGATGAGAACCTGTTAAAGCTGACAATGTTCCAGCAGCGGATACTACTAAGGGCAATGGATGCAGCACTTAACTTTGCCAAGAAGGAACTGCGGGAGCGATACCCAGAGGTAAGCCTGTCTGAACTGGACGGGCTGGTAGCTGAAGGATTGCAACTGGCTAAGTATGAGCTGGAGGATGAGATTTGATAGTAGACATGAAGGACATGAACTATAAGAAGTACTTCGTAAGCGGAGTAGAGTCCGGTGCCCAAAAAGAACGTGAGCAGATTGTTGACTACCTAAGAGACTTGCAATGTGATGTACTTGCCCATAATGATGAGTATAGCGTTTCAACTCTTCAGAAGGTAATCACCTGGATTGAGGGCAGAGACAATGACTAAGAAAACACGGTCAGAGATTATGACTAAGAAAACAGTGTCAGAACTATACCGAAAACGGTAGTTTCCTGACAATCCACAAAAACATAAAAACCAGCATCCATAAAAATGGACAACAGTCCACAATAGTGGAATGTAACCTATACCGCACAAACGCAAAAGTAACTTTAGGGTTACAAGTGTTATCAAACCGCTTGCGATTGTTTAGAGGGCTAAACGATTGTAAACACTACCTTTTACACCCTTGCTACACTACCAAAAGGACAGAGATGACAGACTTAGTAAACCACCCAAAGCACTACACCAGTCACCAAAGTGGCGTCGAGGCAATCGACATAACACGACACATGGGCTACAACCTCGGCAACGTGATGAAGTATATCTGGAGAGCAGACTTAAAGAACGATGCAATTCAGGACCTAGAGAAGGCACAGTTCTACTTGGCAGATGAGATAGCCAAGCGTAAGCAAGCCCAGGTAAGCCAACTTGCTGACAAGCTGCGTCACACCGAGGACTGGATTGTTAGGAACTGGAGAGACGATGCCGGTTTATGATTACGCCTGCGACAAGGCACACGTCGAGGAACGGTCTCACGCAATGGGCGTTTACCCAGATGTAACCTGCGGTAGGTGCAATGGTAAAATGTATAGAGTAATAAGTGCGCCTAAGAGTATTGTATTTAAGGGGCCAGGATTCTACTCAACGGAGTATAAATGATTGACAGCGTTATAGATTCGGTAATTGAGGACCTGAGGAAACGCAGCAAGAAGGCGGAGTACTTGGTTGACCCTGCTCTATGGGTTGAAGAGGTATTGGGCAAGCACCTGTGGAGCAAGCAGCGCGAGATTGCAAACAGCATTGTAGACCACAGCCACACGGCTGTAGTTAGTTGTAATGGTGCCGGCAAGTCTGGTCTCGCGGGTATGCTTGCTGTTTGGTGGATTGCTACTCACGACCCATACGAGGTTGCGTTGATTTGTTCCGCACCTACTTATGTACAGATTGCACGTGTGCTCTTCCGTGAAATCCAAGACAACTTTAAACTGGCCAAGGCCAACGGTCACGCGATGCCCGGCTACATTACTCAAGGCCAAGAGTGGAAGCTAGATGACGGAACTGTAATTGCATTCGGTAGAAGGCCAGCCGACAAGGACATCGTGTCTGCGTTCCAGGGTATCCACCGTAGATACGTTATGGTAATCCTGGATGAGGCCGGTGGTATCCCAGAAGATTTGTATACGGCTACTGAAGCTGTTACCAACACAAAGGACGCTAGGGTTTTAGCCATCGGCAACCCGGACAACAGGGGTACGCCGTTCCACAAGATATTCCGAGATGACCCAACCTGGAATAAGATTAAAATTAGCGCCTACGACACTCCTAACTTCACGGACGAGAAGCACGAGGTACCACCTGAGCTGCTGCCACTGCTAATCCAGAAGGAGTGGGTTGAGCGCCAGAAGATTTCATGGGGCGAAGAGTCCACTAGGTTCAAGTCCAAGATTCTGGCTGAGTTCCCAGACGAAGCTGAGAACACATTCTTTACACAGACCAACATAGATAGAGGTATAGACTCTGACTTTCCAGAGGACTTTGAGCAGCGAGCCGTACTGGGTGCTGACATCGCTCGCTTTGGTGAGGACGATTCTGTAGTTTACATAAATCGCGGCGGACGGCTGCGCCGCCTAGATAGTTGGTCCAAGGCAACTGCCATTGAGACCGCAACTCGCATACATAGATTGGCGATAGACAATGGAGTATCTGAAGTTCGTATTGACGCTGCTGGCCTTGGTGGTCCTGTCGTTGACATTGTTGCCTCTCTTTGTGATGGGAAGTATATTGTTATTTCTATCTTGGGTTCTGCTGCTAGCCCTGATAACACTCGCTGGCTTAATGCGAGGGCAGCTAATTACGATGCACTTAAAGAAGGTCTCGCGGGGAACAAGATAGACCTAGACCCTGATGACAAGCTCCTGCTTGAAGAGGTACTGATGATTAGGTACAAGTTCAACGCCAAGGGTGCCATCCAGATTGAATCCAAGGATGACATGAGAAGCCGGGGCGTAAAGTCACCTGACTCGCTGGACGCTGCGGTCTACGCTTGTGCCGACATGAGTGGACTGCTTGGTAGTCCGTGGCTTGACAAGAAGCCGGGCGATACTGTGAGTTATGACTACGCAAGCATGGAAAAGGAAGACCCTTTCCTCTCGGTTTGGTCTTGGTAAGTATCTGGTAGAATAGTGTTATCGACTTTTAAAGGACTTTTAATATGGATTTGAAGAAATTTACCCAGGAATTTGACGCAATGTCAGCAGAAAATGAGCTTTTGCGGGAGTCTTACGCATCAATGACTCAAGCGGTCATGGCATTCGATGACAATGGCTGGAATGATATCTCAGTTGCTGCGGGCACAGATGGGTTTACTCTTGACCAGTTGAAAGATGCCTCAGGTAGAATCAGAGAACTGGCAGAAGGTAACCCGCTGCTGAAGCGTGGTTGCGCTTTGCGTTCAAGTTATGTGTTTGGCAAGGGAGTATCGTTTGGTATCCTTGCACCTAGAATCCAGAAATACATCGATGACCAGTTTAACCAGGACGTACTGTTTAGCTCCGAGGCACAGACCATAAACGAGCGTAGCCACTTTACTGATGGCCAGTTCTTTGTGCTGGGCAGCCTGTCGACTAAACAGTTCCAGAGGATTCCCTTTACAGAGATTACGGGAGTGGTGACCAACCCTGACAACCCGGAGGACATCTGGTACTACAGGCGCAGCTGGACTCGCAAGGCTCAGGACCTAGGCGGTGCTGGGAACCGCGACCAAGAGCTAAAGGTCTGGTATCCAACTGACACCTACAACCCGCTAAACGGTAGGTTTGTTGCAAGGATTGCAGATGACCCAGTAGACGCAACCTTTAGGATGTTTGCAAGTAGAGTTAATCGTAGAGCCGGTAGAGTCTTTGGTGTGCCAGATGCTTTGCCAGCAGTGCCTTGGGCACACGCTTACAACGAGTATTTAAAAGACGGCTCAAGAATGCTTAAGGCTTTGTCCATGTTTGCATGGCAGCTAAAGTCAAAGACCAAGACTGGTGTTGCTAACGCAGCCGCTGCAATCGCTACGCCTCCGGGTGCCGGCTCCACAGCTGTAATGGGCGCAGACATGGAGCTCAGCTCGATGCCTCGTGGCGGCAGCGTCGACCTAACAGACGGCAGGCCACTTGGTTCTATGGTAGCTTCCGCACTAGAGGTATCCGTGGTTGCTTTGCTATCGGACCCTGGAACTGCGGGTGCCTACGGCACCGCTGCTACACTTGACGTACCGACCCTTAAGGCAATGGAAGCTCGCCAGCAAATTTGGACCCAGTTCTACAGGAGAGTCCTTAACTTCATCGGGGCCAAAGACCCACAGATAAACTGGCCAAAAATTGAGTCTGAGCCAAGCCAAAGATTGATGCAAGCACTTGCCCTTGCGAAAGAGACAAACGCTATCTGGGACGATGAATATCGCGAGGCAGTTATCGAGACACTTGACATTCCTAAGCTGCACTTAGGCCCACCATCAGAGGGAGGCTCTGGGACCGGGTCTAGCGTTGTACCTTCGCAGGGTAACACTGGAGTTGCTGGTTCAATGCAAGACAACGCACAAGACCTAGCTCAGGCGGACGCAGCACCAACTGCATAATGGCATGGTATAATAATTCCTAGTGATTACTTCATTGGAGATTTATGACTATTAAGTTAAACGAGTCCGTTACATTTGCCCCGGTAGAGACCAAGGGCAATAAGTGGCGTGTAAAAGTTATTGAGTCCGGATGGGGCTCATCAGGGTACTACGCCCCTGCCGTCCTTCAGGAATACGGACCACAGGTATTCAAAAAGGGCACCAAAGTATTTATGAACCATCCATCAAACTCTGAGTCATCTGACCGTCCCGAAAGAGACGTGCACCAGCTAGCAGGTAAACTTGTTAGCGATGCCGTGTTTTCCGAGAACGGTCTTGTCGCAGATATTGAATTTTATTCCCACTACGCTCCTATTATAAAGGAGATGGCTGGGGATGTAGGTTTGTCTATCCACGCATTTGGTGAAGCCAGTGCCGGAGAAGCAGAAGGGCGAGAAGGCCCAATCATCGAATCTCTAGTGGCAGACCCACTAACGAGCGTAGATGTCGTTACCGTAGCCGGAGCTGGAGGAAAATTCTTGACTCTACTTGAAAGCTACATAAAGAAGGACGAAGATGCCGCACAGGTGTCAGAGTCCCTATCGGAAGGAAATGAAAGTATGATTACAAAGGAAGAATTTGAGGCTGCTATGCTAGACCTTAAGACTACCGTTGTTGAAGCTCTCACACCACTACGCGAGTCGATTTCGGCCCTAGTAGAGGCTGCCACTCCTGCCGAGGGTCAAGAAGTAGAGGGCGAACCTGAAGAGGTCACCGAAGCTATTAACCCCGTTGATGTGGCTGTGAAGTTCAACGAATCACGCTTGCCTACTATGGCCCTTGCTAGAATAGCAGAGACCCTAAAAAGCGAGCTTAACCAAAAGAATGTTGATGAGCTAATTGCTGACGAGAAGAACTACGTCACTGCAATTTCCGAGTCGAGTTCAGTTCCAAGTGCCACCTTCGGTGTCATCGAGGAAGCAACACCTAGCATGACCGCCGCAGACGAGTTTGACGCTATTGTCAACCGAATCTCTAAGAAGTAAGGAAGATAGTAAATGGCTCTCAACGAGATTTACGCAATTGGTAGCGAACTAGTATTCCCTGTCGCATCAACAGTTGATTCAGGAGACGTAGTGTCTGTTGGAACTGTAGTTGGCGTGGCAATGGAAGACGCATTCACCGGTGAAGATGGAAACCACTACACCACTCTCAAACTTGATGGTGTATTCAAGTTTGTAACAGCAAACGACGACATTGCGGTAGGGGCAAACGTTTACGTTGACTCCGACGACGCTGTGACTTCAACAGCAACCGACAACAAGTTCATCGGACACTGTGTCAAATCAGGCACTGGATACGTTGTAGCCCGTTTGGTTGCCAACTCAGCCGACGCAGCAGCTTAGTCGATAGGAATAAATATGACTCAGAAAATTACAGCTCGCCACATTGAGGCAGCAAAGCTACTTGAGGGAGCTCTTCGCGGAGACCGTCAGGACAAGCTAAAACTACAGGAGGGCATTTCAACCTCCGACCTACCAGTGCTACTTAACCCAACGCTCAACAAGATTATGTTGGAAAACTACGCAGCACTGCCAAAGGTATGGGACCAGTTTGCAACCCGTTTGGTTGTTGACGACTTCCGCCCAGTAACCTTCCAGGCAATGAAGTACGATGACGAAGGACTAGACAACGCCGGAGATACTTTCCGTCCAGGTTCACTACCTACCGTTGCCGAGTACGACGAGTACCCAACTGCCGGCTGGTTCGATGTTACCGAAAGCACGATGGCTGTTAAGAAGGCCGGTACTCGTGTACGTTTCTCATGGGAGACAATCGTTAACGATGGACAGATTGGTCTACTTGAGCGTCTACCTATTGAGCTTGCTCAGAAGGCAGCTGGAAAAGAAGACGAAGAAGTAACCAAGCAGCTAGTTTCGTCCTCTGGACTAAACACTGACAACTTCAAGTCCGCTAACCAGAACCTGCTTGCAGGCAACGGTGCTCTAGACATTAACACTCTAGAGGCAGCTATTGAAGCAGCCAACTTGCAGACCTACCAGGGTGGCCCAATCACAACCATTAGCCGATTTGCGCTAGTGGTACCTCGTGCACTTGAAATGACTGCTCGCAAGATTCTTGCAATCCAGTCAGTTCGCACCGAGACCACAGTTGGCTCGACTGTCACCTCACTAGTGAGCGGCAACCCAATCGGTACTCAGGTTGAGATTGTTGTAAACGACTGGTTGACCAAGATTAACTCTGGTGCCGGAGCCTACTGGTTCCTAATCCCAGTGGTTGGTCAGTCCCTTAACCCTAACCTAGCACTAGGCTTCCTACGTGGATACGAGACTCCTGAGCTTCGTATCAAGATGAACGGTGGAACCTTCCTGGGTGGCGGAGACGTACCTGCTCGCGATGGTTCATTCGACAACGATGATTTCGAGATGAGAATCCGTCACATCGCTACCGGTGGCTTCATCGTTCCAACCGGAACCATTGTGTCAACAGGAGCCGGTTCCTAGTAAATAACCTTTCTTGGTTCGGAAGTCCTCACCCTTCGGGGTGGGGATTTTCTGTTTTCAGGACAGTTGTATAATAATAGACCAACAGGAGAAAAAGGAGGATTTAATGTCTAAAGTTATGGTTTATACTTTGCCGTCGTGTGTCCAATGTGACAGCACAAAGAGGTATCTAAAGAGGTTTGACATAGAGTACGAGGAGGTAAAGCTCCAGGATGACCCAGGAGCGATGGAAATCGTAAAGACGATGGGATACACCGCCGCACCCATAGTCGTGGCAGGAGACAGCCACTGGAGCGGTTTCCGTATGGACAGACTGGACACGCTTAAGGCAGCTTGATAGTTTACTTTTCTAACGTAAGCGGTAACACTAAACGCTTTGTGGAGAAGCTAGGTTTCCCAGCAGAGAGAATACCTCTTAGCTGGGATTCTGCATCTCCTCTGGAAGTCGATAAAGACTTTATATTGGTTACCCCTACATACGGCGGCGGGAATGACAACAGCACTGTGCCTAAGCAGGTTGTAAAGTTCCTAAATAGCTCTGGCAACAGAGGACACCTCAAGGGGATAATCGGTACGGGTAACACAAACTTCGGTGAGCATTATTGCAAAGCTGCAGAAATTATATCAAAGAAGACAGGCGTTCCAATCTTGGACCGAGTAGAGATATTCGGAACGCCAGAAGACATCGAAAGAGTGAGGAATAAAATTGACAAGCACCTACCACGAGCTTAACGCACAGCTGAACCTTTGGGACGCGGATGGCAAAATCCAGTTCGGCAAAGACAAGGAAGCAACAAAGGCTTACTTCCTAGAGAACATTAACCAGAACACTGTGTTCTTTCATTCGCTGGAAGAGAAGCTGGGCTACCTAGTTGAGAACGAGTACTACGACCCAGAGCTGCTGGCAATGTACACACCAGAATTTATTAAGAGCTTGTTCAAGTCTGCTTACGATTACGGGTTCCGCTTTGAGTCCTTCCTTGGTGCTTACAAGTTCTACACTCAGTATGCGATGAAGACATTCGATGGCGAACGCTACCTAGAACGCTTCGAGGACCGAGTAGTCATGACGTCCCTAATGCTGGGACAGGGTGACCAGAAGCTGGCAACTCAGGTTAAAAATGAGATTATCTCAGGTCGGTTCCAGCCAGCAACTCCTACCTTCCTTAACGCTGGCAAGGCTCAGCGTGGCGAGTTTGTTTCCTGCTTCTTGCTTCGCGTGGAAGACAACATGGAATCAATCGCCAGGGCAATTAACTCCTCTCTGCAGCTGTCAAAGCGTGGGGGTGGAGTTGCGCTTAACTTGACCAATGTTCGCGAGACCGGTGCTCCAATCAAGAAGATACAAAACCAGTCATCCGGCATCATCCCTGTGATGAAGCTTTTGGAAGACAGCTTCTCTTACGCCAATCAATTAGGGGCCCGTCAGGGCGCGGGGGCCGTCTACTTGAGTGCCCACCACCCAGACATTATGAGGTTCTTGGACACCAAACGTGAGAACGCCGACGAAAAGACTCGCATAAAGACGCTATCTATTGGCATCACTGTTCCAGACATTACAGTAGAACTTGCAAAGACCAACGAAGATATGTACTTGTTTTCACCTTACGATGTAGAAAAAGTCTACGGCGTTCCATTGTCTGACATCTCAATCACAGAAAAGTACCAGGAAATGGTTGATGACGCACGAATTACCAAGACCAAGATAAGGGCACGTACCCTGTTTGAGCGAATCGCAGAGCTTCAGTTTGAGTCCGGCTACCCTTACATTATGTACGAAGACACTGTGAATAAAGCTAACCCTATCGCAGGCCGCATCAATATGTCTAACCTTTGCTCTGAGATTCTTCAGGTCAACACTCCTACTACTTATAACAATGACCTCAGCTACAAGGACATTGGGAAGGATATCTCCTGCAACCTTGGCTCGCTAAACATTGCTATGGCAATGGAGTCTGACAACTTTGCTAAGACCGTTGAGACCTCAATCCGGGCCTTGACAGCTGTGAGCGACCTTAGCTACATCGACTCGGTAATGTCAATTGCGGAGGGCAATCGCAAGAGCCACGCAATTGGCTTGGGCCAGATGAATCTCCACGGCTACTTGGGTAAGGAAAGGATTCACTACGGGTCAGAGGAGGCGTTGGACTTTACCAACATCTACTTCTACACCGTTCTTTACCACGCACTAAAGGCATCTGCCAACATAGCGAAGGAAAAGGGCCAGGCGTTTGACAACTTCGAGAACTCAACCTATGCAACTGGTGAGTACTTTGAGAAGTACATCAGCCAGGAATGGAAGCCAGCAACAAAGCGAGTAGCCAAGTTGTTTGCAAAGGCAGAGATTGAGATTCCAACACAGAAGGACTGGACCAAGCTAAAGGCCTTTGTCAAGGCACACGGTATCTACAACCAGAACTTGCAAGCTGTGCCACCGACTGGCTCCATCTCTTACATCAACAACTCAACCAGTTCGATTCACCCTATCGCTTCTAAGATTGAGATTCGTAAAGAGGGCAAGCTGGGGCGTGTGTACTATCCAGCACCATTCTTAGCAAATGATAACATGGAGTACTTCGAGGATGCTTACGAGATTGGGCCTGAGAAGATTATCGATACCTACGCGGCTGCCACGCAGCACGTTGACCAAGGGCTATCGCTAACCCTGTTCTTTAAAGATACCGCTACTACCAGAGATGTTAACCGAGCTCAGATTTACGCTTGGAAAAAGGGCATCAAAACTATTTACTATATTCGTATTCGTCAACTTGCCCTAGAGGGCACCGAAGTGGAAGGCTGTGTTTCTTGCCAACTGTAACAAGACCGATTAACTGGAATAAAATTGAAGACTCAGTAGACCTAGATGTATGGAACAGGCTCACCCAGAACTTCTGGCTGCCTGAGAAGATAGCCATCTCAAATGACATACAGTCTTGGTCTACTCTGACCGAGAGCGAGAAGGTGCTAACCATGCGAGTCTTTACTGGGCTCACCATGCTTGACACAATCCAAGGCACAGTCGGGGCTGTGGCGTTGATACCTGACGCCAGGAACCAGCACGAAGAGGCTGTGCTTACCAACATCAGCTTTATGGAAAGCGTTCACGCGAAGAGCTACTCTTCGGTATTCTCAACTCTTTGCAGCACAGAGCAGATTGATGAAGCGTTTCGCTGGAGCGAAGAGAACGAGTACCTGCAGAAGAAGGCAGACATTGTGCTTGGCTACTACAAGGGCAATGACCCACTAAAGCGCAAGGTTGCTTCTACCCTGCTGGAAAGCTTCTTGTTCTACTCTGGTTTCTACTTGCCGATGTACTGGTCCTCCAGAGCAAAGCTAACCAACACCGCTGACTTGATTCGGCTAATCATTCGTGATGAAGCTATCCATGGTTACTACATTGGCTACAAGTTCCAGCTTGCTTATGCCGAGATGGATAACTCAAGGCAGGATGACATTAGGTCCTACACCTATGAGCTTCTGCAGGAGATGTACGAGAACGAAATCAAGTACACTGCCGACCTGTACGATGAGATGGGCCTAACTGAGGATGTAAAGAAGTTCTTGCATTATAACGCCAACAAGGCTCTAATGAACCTAGGCTTTGAAGCCCTGTTTCCTAAGGACGCTTGTGAGGTTAGTGCGGCTATTCTTTCGGCCCTTTCGCCTACTGGAGATGAGAACCACGACTTCTTCTCTGGCTCTGGCTCATCTTACGTGATTGCAAAGCACGAAAGCACAGAAGATAGCGACTGGGACTTCTAGGCGTTATGGTATAATGTATTGAGTTGCGGCCCTCCTTCGCATCTCAATAATGCACAATGGACCCACCTCGTTGAGATTCAGTTTTCCGGGGTGGGTCTTCTCTATGTTGACTGATAGAATAGTGGGACGATGATTATATTCCCGGATAGCAACCTGCCAGTACAGTCTGAGGACTGGGGCGAAAAGGTAGAAAAAGAAATAGTCCGGATTGACAAAAAGACCGGTGGCGGTGGTGCTACCGGAGGGGCTGGTTCAGCTGGTCCTCAAGGACCTCAGGGTCCTAAGGGTGACGAAGGCGAGCAGGGACCAGAAGGCGAAGCTGGCAGCCAAGGTGAAACCGGTGAGCAAGGCGATACTGGTGAACAGGGTGTGCAAGGTGAGCAAGGCGTCCAAGGTGAAAAAGGCGTTCAAGGAGAACAGGGCTTTCAGGGTGAAGATGGTGACCAAGGAGTAGAAGGTCAGACAGGTGCTCAGGGCGAACAGGGTCCAGTTGGTCCAGTAGGACCGAATGGTGACAAAGGCGACTTAGGTGCTAGTGGCCCAATGGGAACACGGGGCCCTGTTGGTGCAGTTGGCCCAGACGGATTAACAGCTTACCAGATTGCAACTGCTGCTGGGTTTAACGGGACCGAACAGCAGTGGCTTGATTCTCTTAAGGGAGAAGCCGGGCGAGATGGAGAAAAAGGAAAGCCTGGGGCATCGGGTGGCGGTGGCTCTGACGGGCTAACTGGTTTAAGTGCATATCAGGTTGCACAGCTTAATGGCTTTAGTGGTAGTGAGTCTCAGTGGCTTGCTACTTTGGTTGGGCCTGAGGGTCCTCCACTGAACACAAACTTAGACGCAGGAACTGCTAATGAGATGTTTTTTGGAATCAATACGATAGAGTGCGGAGTGTATAATAGTGTATACGGCGGGTTACTACCCATTGACGGCGGAAGTGTGTAATGGCAACTAGAATACAATTCAGACGGAGCCTTTCGGGTGAATGGACTGCAGGGAATCCAATTCTGGCGCAGGGCGAACTTGCCATTGAGCTTGACACCAGCCGCTTTAAAATAGGCGACGGAGTTGAGGCGTGGAACGACCTGCCCTACGGCGGGATAGACGGCCAGCAAGGAGCTCAGGGCACCCAAGGTATTCAGGGAACCCAAGGTATCCAAGGAGTTCAAGGGGACACTGGTTCACAAGGTGAAACGGGTGCTACGGGCGCAACAGGCGCAAACGGAGCTACCGGTATTGAGTGGCAAGGGACTTGGGACAACACTGCTGACTATGTAGACAATGATGCTGTTTACTATAACGGAACTTCATGGTTTGCTTCAGGAGACCCAACAGTCGGAGAAGAACCAACAGACAGTGCTGCAAATTGGTTTCCACTAGCAATCCAAGGTGCAACTGGTTCACAGGGCATACAGGGTATACAGGGCATACAGGGCGAACAAGGCATTCAGGGTGAGCAAGGTGTACAGGGTGAAACCGGCACATTCGATGGAACAGTAATTGATGGCGGAAACGCCTAGGAATGGTAGAATAAGACAATGGCCCTACCCACAAACATTAGTTATGGAACTGTAGTCGCACAGTTCCTGCTTGCCTACGCCGATGGTCCGGACACTGACCCCAATCCAGATGGAATCCCAGCTAAGGGAACTCTTTACTTTCAGCCAAGCCCAATAAAACTTCTTGACGCTTTAGCAAGTCCAAATCCTGTAACCGTCCTTCCTGCAAATGTAGAGTGTTTGCTTGATGTAGACGGTTACCTCCTTGGCAGCGATGGCAATAAGGGCGTAAGGCTTGTAGCCACAGATGACCCAGACATTAATCCAGTTGACTGGACCTGGAAGGTTGACTTTAGGCTTACCGATGCAAACGATGTGCCAGTACCGGTCAACTCGTTTAGCTTCGAGCTGCCATCTGAAACAGAGGTTGACCTAACTGTAGTTGCACCAGTCGCTGCTGCTAACGGAACATTCTACATAGTGGGACCTACTGGCCCATCTAACATTCTTTCAGTTGGCACAGTAACCACACTTGACCCTAGCCTTGATGCCACTGTGCAGATTACGGGAACCTCTCCAGAGCAGGTTATAAACTTCGGAATCCCAGAAGGTGAAGCTGCAACGATAGCTGTCGGCACAGTAGATACTGTCGCTCCCGGTCAGCCTGTCACGGTTGCAAACTCTGGTACAACCTCCGAAGCAGTATTTGACTTCGAGATTCCCCAGGGCGCTGCAGCGACCATAGCGGTGGGCAATGTATCTAGCGTTACAAACGCTACGCCAGCCACGGTTTCAAACAGCGGCACAAGTGCCGAGGCTGTCTTTGACTTCCAGATACCAGCAGGTATTCAAGGTATCCAGGGTGAAACTGGAAACACTGGAGCAACTGGACTTAACTGGCAGGGCAATTGGGACAACTCAGTTGACTATGTAAACAACGATGCTGTCTTCCACAATAGTGCATCTTGGTTTGCGTCTGGCAACCCTCCTGTCGGAGAAGAGCCATCATCATCTGCAGCTAACTGGTTTACTCTAGCCCTTCAGGGCGAGCAGGGAATCCAAGGAGATGCTGCAACTATTGCCGTAGGAAACGTGTCTACTGGTAATGCCGGCTCCTCTGTGCTGATTAGTAACACGGGAACCAGCGGCGCTGCAGTCTTTGACTTTACGATTCCAAAGGGTGACACGGGCAGCTTAGGAGCTCTCAGCGCCACGTCTCCAATAGTTTACAACTCTGGAAGCTCCACAATTTCGCTTGACCAGGATTCTTTGGTAATAGACGGCGGGACTGCATGATAGAATTGAACTTGAATTTAAGGACTGATTAATGCCAGCACAAACTGTCATAAAACTGCGTAGAGATACAGCTGCTAACTGGACCAGTACTGACCCAACCCTTGCGGCTGGTGAAGCTGGCTTCGAGTCAGATAGCAACAAGCTTAAAATCGGTGACGGCTCAACTGCTTGGACCTCTCTTGCTTACGCATCAAGCGGTGCATCAGTAGAAGTTTCAGACTCACCACCAGCGGATGCAGAAGCAAACACTCTCTGGTGGGATTCTTCAGACGGAATCCTTTACATTAGGTATGATGAATTTTGGGTTGAGGCAGTTGCAGGAACAGCAGGACCACAGGGGCCGGCGGGACCGGCATTAGCAAACATTGACGGTGGAACGCCATCCTCAGTATATATTGGAATAACATCGATTGACGCTGGAGGCGTGTAATGGCAATTAATATTCAATTCAGACGGGGCACAGCTTCCGAGTGGACAGCTGCAAACCCGACTCTTGCAGTCGCAGAGTTCGGCGTTGAGACAGACACTGACAAGTTTAAGCTTGGAGACGGCGCTACAGCGTGGACTTCATTGGCATACGGCGGCATTAAGGGTGACGATGGCACAAGCGGTGTAGCTGCAGCCACGGCCCCCCTTGCTTACAACTCTGGAACAAGCACTGTCAGCATTGACCTTTCGGCTTACGACACCTCCTCAGAGGTCGACACTAAGCTTGCAGATTACGATACCTCTGCGGAGGTCGATACTAAATTAGCTGATTACGATACCTCTGCTGAAGTAGATACTAAGCTAGCAGACAGCAAGCTTGCAAGCTTTGTCACAGATGCAACGACAGCCCGAACACTTACTACAGCAGCAGACGAAGGCAAGACACTTCAGTTCACTAGCGGCTCGGCAACTGTCCTAACCGTAAATGCAAGCTCGGACTTTACAGTTGGCGCAAGGGTGGACATAATTGCAGACGGCTCAGGTGCGCTTACTGTGACCGCAAGCGGTGCAACAATCAAGGCAGCGGAAGTCTCAACAACTTCAGGCAGCTTCACCATCGGCGCTCAGTATTCAGCAGCGACTCTTTTGTGCGTGGCAACTGACGAATACAGACTAATCGGTAACATAGCGGCGGTCTAAATGAGTTTGATGTTATTAGGGATACTCAACTCCCAAGCGGCAGGTGGTGGCGGCGTGCCAGCTTACGACCTACTAGAAACAACAACGCTAACAAGCACAACTTCAAGCATTACTTTTTCAGGGCTAGGGTCTTACTCGGATTATGCTCACTTGCAGATTCGAGCGGTTCATAGGGACACAAGAACCAGCCTACATTCTGCTATTGCTCTAATGCGATTTAACGGCGAATCTTCAAATTACAGTTTTCACCGTTTAGTAGGTAACGGTAGCAGCGTTTCGTCAGGTTTTGCGAATTATGCAGGCATATATATGGGTTTAAGCTCAACGAATCAAACTGTATCGGGTAACTTTGCAAGTACCACTTGCGATATTTTAGATGCGTTTAGTTCGACAAAAAACACCACAGTACGCTCTCTAAGTGGGCATAGTCTTGGAAGTGTTTTATTACTTTCAAGCCTTTGGAGAGTAACAGACCCCATTACTTCAATCAACATTTTTCCAGATGATAGTAATAGTTGGGTAGCTGGTTGCCGCTTCTCACTCTACGGAATAAAGGGGGCATAAATGCCAACACCAACATACGACCTACTAGCAAGCACGACACTAGCGACAGCAGCTTCAAGCGTGACATTCAGTTCTATTGACCAGAGCTACGGGGATTTGATTTTGGTTGTAAATTCTGTTTCAAGCTTTGGAAGTTTTATTAAAGTCAGATTCAATGGCTCAAGCTCTGGCTATAGTTATGTCCGAGCGCAAGTCTCTGGCTCAAGCGCAATCAGCTCTGCTGGAACTTATGACGCTGTAATAGCTGGTTTCACGTCAAACGTCTCCGACGCTGTAAACATTGCTCAAATTATGGATTATGCCGCAACTGACAAACATAAAAGTGTTTTAGTAAGAGCCAACGCTACTTCTTTAAGCACTGGTATGTATGCAAACAGGTGGGCAAGCACTGCGGCTATTACCTCTTTAGCCATAACTGATTCAAATGCTGATTCATTTGTTTCAGGCTCAACATTTAATTTATACGGGATAGCTAAGACGGTGGTCTAAATGACAATGACACTAATAGAAACAATCACAGTCGGGTCAGGTGGGGCGGCTTCTATCGAGTTCACAGGGATACCGCAAGATGGTAAAGACCTTTTGGTTCTTTTATCAGCCAGAGCCAACACAGTTCAAGCACTTTGGATGCAACTAAATGGAAGCAACTCAGACTTTTCGGGCTTACGTCTTACCGGGACTGGGAGCAGCGTTATTGCAACAACGGAAACGGTGCAAGTAGGCTTTATCAATCGTAGTAGCTCTACCGCAAACACTTTTGGAAACGCCGCTATTTACATTAGCAATTATGCAAGTTCAACCGCTAAAAGTATTTCAACGGATTCTGTCAATGAAAACAATGACACAAGCGCACTTCAAAACATAAATGCGACAATCTGGGATAATACTGCAGCTATAACATCGTTACTAGTAGAGCCTCAATCTGGGGCAAGTTACCCATTCTTAGAACACACAACCGCTTCTCTTTACACAATCAGTTAGGAAAACAAATGTCAGAAACCCCAGTCAAAGTAGTAGTAGACCTAAGCAAGCCAAAGGGTCAACGAGAGTCAATAATTGAGCTAACCAAAGCTGAAATTAAAGAACAAACAGCAATGGCTGCAGAGGCAGAAACTCAGCGTATAGCAGACGAAGCTGCTCAAGCGGAAGCTGCTGCAACCCGTCAAGCGGGACTAGATAAGCTAATTGCCCTTGGTCTAACAGAGGCTGAAGCACTAGCTCTAACCCGATAGCAACCTGATACAATATACTCATGGCTATTAATTTCCCAGATGCTCCGTCAACCGGAGATGAATTTACCTCAGGTGACCGTACATGGAAGTGGGACGGTACCACTTGGGAGACTGTTGGCGCTGGCTTTACGGCCACTTCCCCAGTTGTGCTTACCGGAGCTGACTTCAGCTTTGACTCAACTTCTATTGAAACTAATGCTACTGACATTGCAACCAACGTCACTGACATAGCAGCCAACACAGACGCTATCGAATCTTCTGCTAGCAACTTTACAAATACGTTCATGATGATGGGAGCCTGATATGGCGATAACTTACAAGGTGCTAGGGCAGTCTGCCCCGACTGGCACAACTAACGTAGACCTTTATACTGTGCCGAGCTCAACTAGCACTGTAGTCAGCACAATAAACGTCACCAACCTAACGGCTGAGGCAGCTACCTTCAGTGTCTACGTGAGGGTTGCTGGTGCCACGGCTGCCAGTGCTAACACTCTGCTCAAAGATGTACCGCTAGCTGCCAACTCTCTCTTCTCTGCCACACAAGGTATTACCCTTGGTGCTGCAGACGTTCTCACGGTAAGCACTGCTACTGCAGATGCTTTGTCATTCCAAGCATTCGGAAGCGAGATTAGCTAATGGGCGTATCAGTATTTCCACCGGTTGCCGGAGACAGCGGCAGCGGGTTTAGCAACTTCGCAATAGACCTCGGAGACTACACCGACAATACGACAACATTGTCACAGCCTTACCCCGCTGGCGGATACTCTATCGGGAGTGACCCATCAGATACTACCCTAGACTTTTACTTGCTTGACGCTGATGGTGCTCTAGTCGGATACTCTGGGACCGCCGCCATAACCGCAACTGGAGCTTTTACTACCGTGGTTGTCCTCGGCGGTCAAGCTGATTTGAAACTGAGTTTTACTTTCAGCGGCGAAGCAGGGGTTCCTGATACGGCAGGAACCTCACTAAACGCTGGGGCTTACATTACCTCAACTACCCCGACAGACCTGCCTGACATAAACGACACGACCACGGTCACGGGTGGCAATTTTGCCACAGATGTTGAAATGAATTTTGTAAGTGGAGAGGTGACCCTTGCCGCTAAGTCAATAACTAGAGCAAGTAGCGTGGAGCTGGTAGTAGGAAGACCCGACGCATTAGACGCGGCCCTTGACCCTTGGAGCATGAGGGTCAATAACCCCGGAGTTCCGGTGCCATCAGGCAGCAACGTGAACAAGATTGAAGTTACCGCTGGGGCAACACCGGTCTGGGTTACTACTAGCCCACTAACGGCTGGTCAGGTTAATCAGGCTTATACCGTAACCTTTGAAGCTACAGACTCAGACCCAGACAGCTCAATAACCTACACGGTAATTGCAGGTAGCTTCGCAGGTCTAACTCTTGATTCCGCAACAGGGGTCTTGAGCGGAACTCCTACCGAAAATTCAACCGCTACAGTAAGGGCTACTGATGCTGGTGGAAACTCTAACGACAGAGAGTTTTCAACAGCGTTTGCACTCGCCGCTGGCGGAATAGTTACAGAAAACGGCGGATACCGCTACCACACATTTAATTCGTCAGGAACTCTGAATGCATACGGAAGCATTACCTGTGATTATCTTGTTGTGGCAGGTGGAGGCGCTGGTGGAGATGAGAGGGCTGGCGGCGGTGGCGCTGGTGGGTATAAGTCTTTTGAAAATGCCGCTTTCAATGCAGGTAATTACAGCGTTGTAGTCGGCACAGGTGGGCAATCAGTTAGACAAAATGGCACTAATTCTTCTTTTAATTCTCAGACCTCAACAGGTGGCGGTCACGGTCAGGGCGTAACAGGCGTTGTGGGCTCTGGAGGTTCAGGCGGTGGCGGATTTAATGGTGCTGGCGGCGGTAGTGGAATAGCAGGGCAAGGATTCCGTGGAGGCAACGGCTCAAGCAGCTTTTCTGCTGGCGGCGGTGGCGCTGGTCGCACTGGTGTTGATGTGAACAACACTAATTCTGGTGGCGGTTTCGGTTTACAGTGGCTTAATGGTTCTACCTACGCTGGCGGCGGTGGCGCTGGTGGGTATACTCAAACATCTGGAGGTTCAGGCGGTGGCGGATTTGGCGGCGGTAACCAACAAAATGCTGGTAACGCAACGGCAAACACTGGTGGCGGTGGCGGCGGCGCTGGCAACAACCGAAGCACGGCTGGCATAGGTGCTTCTGGAGTAGTAATAATTAGGTATGCAATCTAATGCGGTGCTTATCTAGTCAAAGGGTTAAGTAATGGAATCCCCAGAGCCTCACGCTAGGGTCACGCTCCAGATGCTTTACGGTAGCCCCATAGCATACTGATACAATAGTCCTATGCCAATAACTGATGTAAGTCCACCAGATTACTCCACTACTCTCGGCCAAGTCCGGCTCTTAATACCAGACACCGAGCAACTTTTAAATCCAGCTAACCCCAGCGCAACAGCTGAGTATCTATTTAACGATTCTCAGGTTACCGCGTTCCTTTCCCTTTACGCAAGCAACGTCAAGAAGGCTGCAGCTCAGGCCAAGCTTGTGCTTGCTACATCAGAGTCCCTTATTAACAAGGTCATCAAGACCGGTGACTACGCAACTGACGGAGCCAAGCTAGGAGCCGAGCTTCGTGCTCAGGCTGCAGAGCTCCGCATTGAGGCAGAGAAGGACGAAATGGAAGACTCCTACGAAGAGATTTCAATCGTGTCACTTCTACTTAAGCCAGACAATTCATGGCTTTAAATTCTAGAGGAGCGGTAGACCCACGCTGGCTGACCCATAATCAATCCGTTGGTTATGGGCTTCAGCTTGCCACGGTCACCGTTTACAACCCGTCATCTGAAGACAAGACTTATGATGCCGCTACCAACACTTGGTCCGGCAGCAACACTGACCTCTACACTGGGCCAGCCAGGATTCAGCCTGAGACTACCAACACTGACAGCACACAGCAGTTTAACCCTACAACTCTGCAGAATGTAAGGGTTATCTTGCCATACTCTAAGAACACCGTTGAGGGCAGCAACGGAGTGCTCCCAGACATCAGACCAAACGACAAGATTAGAGTCACCAGCTCTCCTTACAACCTTACCCTAGAGAAGTTTATCTATGTAGTTATCGGAGTCTTGAACTCCAGCAACGCATGGGAACGCACACTACTGTGCAGGGTGGACATAGAGTTAGACCCTACAAATGTCTAGCCAGCGCCCAAGCAGCGGACCGGCCTTTGAGACCAGTGGCAAGGAAGACTTCAGAAACAAGCTAAGAATTAGGGTAGACTTTTCTGACTACACCATTTCCATAAGGCAAGTAAAACAGGAAATGAAAAAGCTAAACGCTTCTGCTAAAAGAAACCTAGAAGCCAACAACAGAACTAACAAGGGCTTTGGCGTTTACATCCAATCCAACGATGAGCTATTTTCTAGCCAGCAGATAAACAGGAGACTTCCAGGAGGAGGCGGCGAGCTGTCATCCTTCCTGTCTACTTACCTCACTAACATCGGTGAGTACGGCAAAGAAAAAATGCAGAACTATTCCAGGGTTAAAACTGGATTGATGAAATCATCGGTAGGCTACCAGCAAAGAAGAATGGGTGACAAGTATGTTACCCTTGACATCGGCTGGGTCAGAAGATGGTACAAGTACTTTGGCTGGCAAGAAGAGGGAACTAGCACAGGTATCAAGCCCATGAATGCTATACTTAGGACTAGGGCAGAGGTGTTGCCTTACGCCCAGCAGGAGTTTAGCAAAGCCTTTACAAAGTATTTTCTGAAATAGAATGAGAGCATAAATTGAGCCTTAACATACTTGCGGTCCACGACCAGATTACCGCCAAGCTTGAAGAGCTAGCTCAGGATGTCTATGAGACCTCAGCCCCTGCCGACTCCAAGCTTAAGTTCGATTCCTCCGGCAACTTGCTTCCGTACTTAGTTGTGCAGTATGCCGATATGTATCCTACCGAGCAGGGCAACGGAATCCTCAGCGCAAAGTATGACGCGGCTGAGTCCTACTTTATAGTCACTTGCACATCTACCAATCAGAGAGCATCCAGGCAAATCGCAGACTTAGTTAAGAACAAGATTATAGGTTTCCAGCCTACAGATGCTGGGGAAATCCGGTTTGCCGGTGGCAGCATAGACTACTCGATGCAAGTAACAAAGCCAAATAGCTACATTGTTGAGCTTGGATTCATCCTGCAAGTCAACACCGCATGGTAAAATAGATAAGATTGGAAGGACTATAATGGCATTGGCTATTAATAAGCGAACGGGTAAATCCGTCAACGTCCCTGAGCACTACTTAGGGCACCCAGTTTTGGGCAAAGACCTTGAACCTGCTGGTTCTGTGGTCAAGGCTGCTCCAAAAAAAGAAAACAGCAAGAAGTTTGCTAAGCATGTTCCAGATGCTGTTGATGGAGATGGCGATGGCCTTGTCCAAGACGGCACAATCTGGCAAAGACTAGCAAACACAAAAACCGAGGAGCAGCCTGCTCCAACCAACATTGAAGAGAACGAGGAATAAAGCATGGCAACAAAGATGCTACGTCCGAACGTTGGCCTTTATGTCGCTACCTATGATGCGTTTGTAGATTGGACAGCTCCTACGCTGGACGAGATTACTGACGCCGCTAAGGTATTCAACATTTCGCCAGCAGTTACAGACGACTACACACTAAACATGACCGACTCTGAAAGCGATGACTCACTAGCTATCGTTGATAACGCTTCGGTCCAGACCCCTACCTACACCAACTACGAGGCATCCTTTGATGGATTCCGTGATGAGAACATTGCTGCAGATTCAGTTTACAATAAGTTCCGTAGTTTGTTTGCTGCACCTGACGTAAAGTATTACCTAATCAAGCGTGTTGGTAAACTACACACTGCTGCTTTTGCAGCAGGTGACGAGATTAGCGTATACGGCGTTAAGACTGATTTCCCAATCGAGATTCTTGGCGATGGCGAAATGATTCGTACCGGTGCTCGCTTCCTAACCACTGGTGAAGTCAGAGTAAACATTGACGTCGCAGCTGGTACTGCTGGTTCAGGTCCAGAGCTAAAGGCACTAGTTGGAACGAAGTCTACCTCAAACGGTAAGATTCGTGTCTACTGGGTTCCTTCTGACAACCTTTCCGGCACAGAGGCTGCGTTCCTTGCGGCTCCTTCCGTTGCTGACATAGAAGCCACTGGCTCGATTGACCTAACCGGAGCAATTGCTTGGGATGGTTACGACCTAGGTGCATCTGACTCTAACAAGATTGATGACCGTGGAATCCTAGATGAAGGTCAGGTCCAGACTCGCGGTTTCGCGCAGTTCTCTGGTTCACTAACCTTCTTCCGTGGAGTAACTTCAGAAACTGCTGGAGCTTACTACAACGCATACGAGGCATTCAAGGCAGCTACTGACGGTTCACGTCCAGTTGGCTTCTTGGTTACCCGCGTTGGAATCCCAGCTGAGACCGACCTTGCTGCTGACCAGGAAGTATCTGCATTCAAGTTTATTGCAGACGCATTCATGGACAACACCGAAGGTGAAGACAGCGTTAAGTTCATGGTCAACTTTGCCCCTCAGGGTAACCTTGCTGTTAACGTAGACACAGTAGTTTAATAGCTGAATAACCGACTGGGTGGGGTTTTGCGCCCGTTTTACTCCACCCAGTCTTTCACCTCCAAACGGCGATAATGAAAGGGCAAATAATGAGCGAAGATAATAACGTAGTAGACATGGTTGAGGCAGCCCAGAAGAAGGGCAAGTTCTCCCTAGCTGATGCAATTAAAGACAGGGCATTCCCAGAGACGACAGTAGATGTTTACATCGATGCTGCTGCTGCTTATGAGTTTGCAGAGCTAGACAAGCTAGCCAAGACACTTGACGTGGAATCTAAGGAGTACACAGATACTGTTGATAAAATGGATGAGCTTGCAAAGCAAATAACTAATTCTAAACTTACCTTCCACATGAAGGGCGTAGGCCAAGGGACCGTAGAAAAGGTCACAGAAGCTGCCAACAAGCTTTACCCAGATGCCGAAGAAAAGAACGAGCCTGATTGGGTTAAGTATTACCTCTGTGCATTGATTGCCGAAAACGTTGTTAAGGTGACAGATGTAGATGGCAACGAAGATGACAGCAACTTTACTGTTGAGGATGTCATAGAGCTCAGAGGCATCATGCCAATTGACTCATGGGAAGTCCTAATCGACACAATGCAAAAGCTGACTCTTGCTACTTCCTATTTTGATACGGTTACGGACGCAGGTTTTTTACAGAAGTCCTGACTTGGGAAGGTAACCGCCAGTACATAACATCTATCAAGGCGGCCATCAATTCAGGAATAAGACCAGTTGCTATGCTTTTTCATGAGCAGCCGTCTGACCCCTGGATAAGCTTTGATTTTAAATTGCTAGAGGCTTACCAGATTCTCCAGGACGAGACTTGTGGAGAGTGTGGTAACCCAATTTGGATTTGCCGTAATGAAAACGCAACCAACGTGGGATTTAAGGTTAAGGTTGCTAAGTGCTTTGCTAAAGCAGAGCTTGAGCGATGGACGGAAAAGGAAGACAAGAAGAAGTCTTCTAAGAAAACCTATGGTGAATACCCCTACACGGTTGCCTACACCTATGATGGCGGTGATATGCCAACAAGACTTTCCTACATGGAGCACCTCTACCAGCCTGATAATGACACGATACAATAGGTAGTAACCTTGAGGTGGTGCTGTTTTGGAAATTCGCGCAAGAATTCGTTTTGAAGTTGGTAAGTTTGTAGCAAACGCGAAACAAGCCGCTGGCTCCTTTAAGGTCATCTCAGGCGCTGCCAAAATAAGCGCAGACAAAATAGATGGCTACCTGGATAAAAGTGCAACAAAGCGTACGGCTCAGCTTCGTAGAAGCGAAGCCCAGGAGCTTGAGTCACTTAGGACAAAACAGAAACTCCTTGCTAAGTTTGAGCTAGAAAAAGTACGTAATACCGGTGGGACTAGAGCCGGTACCAATGTCGGTAGGCCCCTGCCTATTAGAGATATTACTCAAGACAACCCCGACAAGCATAAATTTATCCTTTCCGAAAAGGAAAAAGAAGCCGCTGTTAGGCTTAGAATTAAAACCACTAGGTCTCTAACTAAAGTCTATGAGAAAAACGATAAGCAGACAATCAAGGCAATTACTAGTGCCTACAAAAATGCAGAAAAAGAAAAGCTAAACGTATCTAAGGCACGTTTCAAAAAAGAGAGTGACCTAGGCAAGACCTTTAGAAACCTTGAAAAGCAAGAACAAAAAAGGTATCAGGCTTGGTTGAAGGAAAACGCACAGACCTCTAGGAGCCGTAGGCAAGAAAGACGCGCAGCTAAAGACCAAGCCTTTACACAAAAGGTTAGCTTCATCATGGATGATGAAGACTTTACCAGGAAGATGGCGTCTAGCCGTTACGCACTCTATGACATAAGCCGTAGGGCGCTGGCATTTGGTGCCGCAATAACCGGTGCTATGGCAGCTGGAGTTGTGGCTGCTATCAAGTTTGAGTCAGCATTCACCTCGGTAGAGAGAACGGCTCAGGTGAGCGGTAAAGCCGCAAGAGACCTTAAGAACGAATTTATTGACATGAGCACCGTGATACCGGTTGCTTTTGCAGACCTTACTAACATAGCCACCCTTGGTGCTCAACTCGGTATAGCATCAAATGACCTAGGTGACTTTACAGAAACAGTTGCAAGATTCTCTGCTATTACGGGCATTTCTGTAGACACTGTTGCCCTTAGCTTTGGTAGGCTTTCCTCGCTAATGAAAGTCCCTGCTTCTCAGTTTGAGAATCTATCTTCAGCAATAACATACGCCGGTATTAGCGCCGTTGCTACTGACGCGGAAATTCTGAAGATGGCAGAATCTATTGCCTCGGTATCAGCTCAGTCCAAAATCTCGGCTGCAGACACAATCGGTTTTGCTACTGCACTTGCTTCCCTTAAGGTAAGACCAGAAGAGGCACGTGGTGTGTTCACCAGGCTTTTCAGAACCTTCGACCTTGGTGTTGCCCAAGGTGGGGAAAAGCTAGATGACTTTGCCAAGGTGATAGGTGTCACAAGCGAACAGGCTGCTGACCTGTTTAGAGAAGACTCTTCTGAGTTTTTCCAGCAGTTCCTTTCCGGTGCTAATGCTGCTGGGACCTTAAACGCTACAATGACAGCACTTGGAATTACAAACGTGAGAGAGCTCAACGTAATTTCTAAGCTCTCACAAAATCAAGATGTACTTACTAAGTCCATCCAGGATTCTAACCTAGAATTTGAAAGAGCAGCTTTTTCTTCAGAAGCATACTCCCTAGTTGTAGACGACTTGGCCTCAAAAGTATCAATGATGCAAAATTCCATTGAGGGTCTAGCGGCAGCCTTTGGAGAAAGGCTTGCTGGACCAGTTGCCTTTATAGTTGAAGCAATAACCAATCTTTCAGAGATGCTAAGAAAAACAAATCCGGCAGTACTTACTGTGATAAATATTATAGGCGGACTTGTTGCTGGACTGGCAGTGTTTGTGGCCTCGCTAACAATGGGAATAGCTGGATTGCTTGCAATAAGCTTGGCTATGAAAAACCTTAAGATTGCAGGGAATGATGCCACAATCAGCGTTGGCCTCTTTAGGCAGCTAATTGTTGCCTTGATACCAAACGCCGGAGCTGCTACCGGAGTCATGTCGGCCTTTAGAAACTCCTTTGCTGCAGTAGGAACAGGCGCTAAAAAGGCAAGTGTAGGGGTAACATTATTCTCAAGAGCTATGTCGGTTGCTCTCGGCCCAGTCGGGATAGCATTAGCTTTGCTTGCAACTGGTTATGCAATCTTTAGTTCCCTAGCAAACGGAGCAAAAGAAGCAGAGGGTGCAATGTTTGAAGCAGCTGGGGGCTTTGATGCCCTAGTAACTGCTGCACAAAAGGATGCGGAGCTTGGCTCTTCGTTTACGACTATCGTTGCCGGCGCTACTGAAGCAAAGGAAGCACTAGACGACGAGAATGAAACCATAAAAGAAGCAATAGGGCTGAGAGATGATGCAATCGAGGCTATTTCAACCCAAGTAGGTGTAATGGGTGGTCAGATAGAGGCTACACGTGAGCAGCGCCAGGAGCAGGCAAAGCTTAATGATGAACTTGCTATAACAAATCTAATGCTTGGTGAAAATGTCGCTGCAATGATACTAGATGCCCTTAAAGACTATGATGGTAAGGGCTCAAATTTCTGGACAGAGCTAACTGAAATTACTCCTGGAGTAAGAGGTGTGTTAAACGATATAGGATTTAGCGCAGGAAAGATGGTTAGTGAGGGCATGACCGATGGTGGCCTTACTGCCGAGGAATACTCAAAGTCCTTTGTAACTGCAATGCAACTAATAGGTGCAGCAGTTGACGCCCAGCCAGCAACCTTGTTAAACCTACAGAAGGGTCTTGAGGACCTTGGGTTTGATTTTACAGTTGATGAAATAAAGAAGTTTGCTTCAGAGATTGATGTAAGCGGAACTAAATTGAGGTCTCAAACCGGCCTGCTTGTTAAGGGGGGAAAAGCGACTGACGGATTTATGGGTGCTGCAAAAGAAGGAGCAGAGGCCCTTATAGAATTTGCAGTATCCCAAGAACAACTTGGTATTGAAACTGATGCAGCAACTGAAAAACTGGAAGAGGAACGTAAGGCGGCACTTGACCTTGCCGATGACATTAGAAATTCATTCAAGGAAATAACCGAGGCTTCTATTTCCGAAGGTAAAGTAGCGGGTGCACTTGACAGTTTTGCACAGGATGCAAGGGATACAGCTGGAGAGCTTGACGGGGTAACAGAAGCTGCTAGAAAAAACACTTCTAACTTTGCTGCATTTATGAGCTCCGCAGTAGACGCCTCACTTGCTGCCAATGAGGGTATTGAGGGTGCATTTAAGAGAATAATTGGTGGACTAGATGCACTTAACAATTCTGGGGTAAACACCTCTGACGCCTTTAACCTCATAAAGGGCGCGTTAGTAAGTAACCTTGTTGCAGTTGGTGGAGAGTTTGCCAACATGAGGGCAGAGTTTGAAAGAGAAGTTAGCCTCGAAGGTATGAGGTCTGTCATCAGGGCCATGTATGCCACTAAGATAGCCACAGCTGGCAGCTACATGGAAGTTGTAATGTGGAGAGCCGAGATGGAACAGGCGCTGGGTGTCCTTGATGGCGAGTTCTACATTGTGAAGGAAATTGAAAAGGTAGGAAAGGCGGCAGCAACTGCCGTAACACCACTTCAGAAATTAAAGAATCAACTTGAGTCATTGTTTAAGGGTACCAATAATAAACTTGCTGCGCTGAATGCAGTTGAATCACTTGGGTCCTCTCTTAAAAAGAATGGTAAGGTTTTCTCACAATGGAGCGAAGAGGGAAGAGACAACATTAGCAGTGTCCTAGACACAATAGATGCGCTTGCAGATAAATCTAACGGCAACACTCAGGTATTTGCAAATAGCCTAGGTGCACTTCGTGCTGCCCTAGTTAAGGTTGGGGTTAGCGGAGAAGGTCTTAAGCAGATAGACCAAGCTATAAAGAAAAACGGCAAGAGTGCTAAGGTTTCTAAGAACGAAACGAAGCAGTTCTATGCTCAGCTGGCAAACACAGACAATGCAAAGCGAGCTTTACTTGAAATAGCAGAAGCAGTTGGCAAGGTACAGTCTGCTCTCAGCGCAGGACTTAGCGCAACATTCGCTCAAGGTCGTGCAATTGACGATGTTACCCTTGGATGGCTGGACCTTACAGATGCCCAAGATGACGCAAGGAAGTCAATCGAAAGTGCGAACGATGCAATTGTCGAGGCTAACCAGTCTATTCAGGAAGCCAAGGACTCTATCAATGAGCTTACTGCAGACAGTGGCAAGCTTGAGTACCAGCTACAGATTGCAATCAAGTATGGTGACACACTAAGAGCAGATGCAATTCGTGCTCAGCTTGACACAATTGACACCGAAATTTCGGCTAAAGAAAAAGACATTACTGACGCCAACAAAGCTGTGCTTGCATCTCAAGAAGAGATTGCAGACGCCAACAGCAAGCTTGGAATCAACTCCACTACTCGTGACATAATAGAGCAGAACCGTGTGCTTCAAGACATGGCCGGCAAGTATGCTAATGTGGCAGCGTTTATGATTACAACTGCTGCGCCCGGTGCTGACCTAACTGCAATAATTGACAAGCAAGTTGAGGCGTTTAAGGAGAATGCAATCCAAATGGGTTACACCCAGACTGAGGCACAAGCCGTTGCAGATGTTTTGCGAACCGAGTTAATTGCTTCGATGGATGAAATTCCAGATAACATTAGAACGATAATTGAAGCAGAGACAGACGCTGCTCTTACCAAGGTACAGAAGTTTGCCAAGGATGCCAATGCTAGACTTGCTTCTATAAAGAGCAAGACCATAACCGTAACCACAATAGAAAAGACCGTCCAGGCAAATAGTGGACGCGACTTTAAGGGCTGGGTTCGCGGCAGCGTAGAGGCAGCAACTGGTGGATTAATCACCGGCCCAGGAACAGGCACTAGCGACAGCATCTCGGCTAGACTTTCCAACGGTGAGTTTGTTGTCAAGTCCGCAGCAGTTAAGCATTATGGTCCTGACTTCTTTAACTCCCTTAACCAGATGCAAACGCCATCAGCCTCGATGCGTATGGGTTCTGTAGCAGCTGCTACCAGCAACACAGTCTACCTATCAACAGAAGACAGGCAGCTGCTTCGCTCTGCAATCGACAGGCCAGTTGCACTATACACTGACAACACAATAATTGCAAAGTCGGCAAATGCTGGCAACACACTTCTTGCACAGAGGGGCATCAGATAATGGAACGCAAAGTTTACTTCGGCAACGCTCTAAAGCAGGTTTGGATACCAGCCCCTAAGACCGGCTTAGACGCCTCGACAGAGGGCTACTTTAATGATGCTCAGCTGCTTAGTGGCAGGGCCTTCACGAAGCGTTCTAAGGCCAACCACAGGCGTTTCTCGCCTGCTTGGTCAGGGCCACTAAATGCCGACTCAATAAACGACAGTTTACACACCATAAAAGACTACTTTGATGGCATTTATGGAAACGGTCCTTACTACTGGCTTGACCCATTTGCCGTAAACAGCAACTTGCTGTCACCTAACTGGGCATCACCTATGTTATCTCAGTCTGGCTGGGGCTCAATTAGCTCGGTCGGTACTGCAGCGAGCGTCGACACCGCTTCCAATAATAGAAACTATCCATACAAATCCTTAGAGCTCACCTTTGGGGACTCTGTGCAGGAGAGCACCGACTACTTTAGGGTCATACTGCCTAGCGGTTACCGACTACACTTCGGGTGGCATGGCACCCAGGACTCTGGGGATGCAACCATAATTTTGCGTTGCCACGACAGGAATGACGGCAGCACCGATGACGTTGTGGCTGCCCCATTGTCAGTCACCTCTGGTGCAAGGACCAACACTCAGGTCAGCGGGCTTGCTTACTCCATGGTTGATATAATGGTAAAGAACCCAACTGCAAGCACCAGCGTTATGAACATTGCAGGAATGATTGCTCAAGTACTACCTGACCTTAC
>Ga0222646_100086_pt1 | contig 34331 bp, 51 predicted proteins | sample AntAcemetagen293_FD_179819 | JGI IMG/M metagenome (GOLD analysis project Ga0222646, IMG submission 179819) | Saline water microbial communities from Ace Lake, Antarctica - #293 | ecosystem: Environmental > Aquatic > Non-marine Saline and Alkaline > Saline | place: Antarctica: Ace Lake | collected... | reverse complement strand
GTTGTTAAACTTTCCCACTACTGGTGTACATGATGACATGATAGATTCTGTAAGTCTTATTGCTCACATAGCTAACGCAGCAATGTACTTTGAAGATGACCAAGATGAGTACGAACCTTTAGACTGGATATCAGGATACTAGTATGCCAAACAAAGATGTGTTTCAACAAGCCCGTGATATGTATCCAGCTTTACGGGATTTAGATATTAATTACAAGATATCAAACAACCCTCAAGACAATAGAAAACTAGAGTTTTTTCCTCAGAATGAAAGAGGTTCTCCGAACAGTCCTAGACCTAGAGAGCTACCTATAAATAAACTAGGAATGGAAATTTATAATGAAGATGTAAGACCACTAGATGTTCTAGCTGATGTTACGAGTCATCACCTAATTTATAATGATCCTACATACAAAAAGTATTATGATGATTTTGTTAATTCTTTCACACCAGAACAAGAGCAAAGACTAAAAGGGCAGTATGAATACTCTGTTAAAAACAATGGAGAAGAAAGACCCTTTGAACAATGGGCAGAGACAACAGGATTACCTGGTTATTTCAGAGGCTATGCTTTTAAACAATGGCCTGATGATTTTAATAAAAAGGCATACACCTCAGATCAGCTAGATATGTTTGATCTTATGATGAATCAACTAACTGGTACATTACCTAGCTCACAGGCTACAATCATTGAATAGGAAATAAAAATGGATGAAAGAAACATGGAAACAGAATTCACCTCAGATGAAGTAGAAGTTACTGAAAGTGATAAGGAGTTAGTATCTTTTGTTGTCGATCACTGCGATAAGTGGAGAGACTGGAGAGACTCTAACTATGAGACCAAGTGGGATGAATATGAGAGGATTTATTATGGTGTTTGGAGCGCAGAAGATCGTACAAGGGACAGTGAGCGTAGTAAAATTATTAGTCCTGCCTCCCGTCAAGCTGTTGATAACAGGGTTGCGGAAACTATGGAAGGTTTTGCTGGAACAGGCAAACTGTTTGAAATAAGTGATGATGGTTTAGATGAAGATGCCTCAGATATTGAGAAAATGCAGCTTCTTTTGCTTGAAGACACGCACAATAACGCTTATCTGAACAATGTATCATCAATTGTCAAGTTAGCAGAGATATTTGGTACTGGTATTGGGGAAGTTTTAGTCAAAACTGAGATGGAACGTGTCCCTACTACCAAAGAAGTGCCAGATCAAGGCATAGCAGAGGTTGGTGTCACCGAAAGAGAGAAGATATCCATAAAAATTAAGCCGGTAAACCCTAGAAATCTCTTAATTGACCCAAATGCTGACTCAATTGAGGAATCTTTAGGTGTAGGCGTAGAAGAGTACCTCAGTTATCATCAAGTTATCAGAGGAATGGCTTCTGGTGTTTATCGAAAGGTAGATGTCAAGCCTTCTTATGATGACGATGATTTAGATGACTCACAGCTTGAAGATACTCAATACCGTGATGATAAAGTTAAAGTTATCCGATATTATGGGCTAGTACCTAGAGATTTACTAGAAGAATCAGGAGAAGTAGAGCAAAGAGCAGAAGAACTGTTCCCTGATGACGATGAAGCATCAGAAATGGCTGATTTGGTTGAAGCTATAGTAGTTATCGCCAATGATTCTCAGCTTTTGAAGGCAGAACGCTCACCGTACATGATGGAAGATAGACCTGTTATTGCCTATCGACCAGAGGTACGTCCAGGACGCTTCTACGGGGTTGGAACAGTAGAGAAGGCATATAATATGCAAAAGGCTATTGATGCCCAACTGCGTAGCCATATGGACTCCCTGGCACTAACAACAGCCCCAATGATGGGTATTGATGCTACAAGATTGCCGAGAGGCATGAAGTTTGAGGTTAGACCTGGTAAAAACATCCTAACTAATGGTAACCCTTCAGAAATATTAGTACCGTTTAAATTTGGAAGTACCGATGCCTCAAACTATGACACAGCTAAAGGGTTTGAGGCAATGCTGCTGCAAGCAACAGGCACACTAGACTCGGCAGAGTTGGTCAAGAGCGCAGCAGGTGGAGGAGGACAAAACAACGGTATGGGTATGTCGTTAGCTATGTCTGCTATTGTCAAGAAGAATAAAGTGGCAATGGCATCGTTTCAGGATGACTTCATCATTCCAATGGTTAAGAAGGTTGCGTATCGCTATATGCAGTTTGACCCAGAGCGTTACCCAATGAAAGACTTTAAGTTTACCACAATGTCCTCTATTGGGTCTATTGCTAGAGAGCATGAACAACAACAGCTAATAGGGTTGCTTCAGACGCTTGGTCCTAACTCACCCATTGTTCCTATCATCTTAAAGAGCATTGTATCTACCTCTGGTTTGTTGAACAGAGAAGAGCTGGTATCACAACTAGATCAGATGTCTCAGCCTAACCCACAAGCTCAAGAGATGCAGATGCAACAACAACAGGCTCAGATGCAATACCTCGCTGCTCAGACTGCTGAGCTACAAGCTAGAGCTGCTGAGTCTATGGCTGATGCTCAAGAGGCACAAGCCAGAGCGCAGAAACTTATGGTTGAGGCTTCTCTTATGGAAGATAAGGTTAAAACGGACATGATCCGTAACCTATCAGCTAACATTAAAGATGAGGATACTAACGAGTTTACTAAGAGAGCTAAGATTGCGGATATCTTGATTAAAGAAAAAGATATTGAATCTAAGGAAAGAATAGTTGAGAGACAGATGCAAGAAAAAAGAACCAGACAGTAAATAATGCTTGACTTTGTTGTTCATTTGTGGTATAATGCCGTAACATTATGTAAATGAGAATCATTCTCATTCTAATACTCATTATCATTTAGGAGAACTCCATTTGGATAAAGAACTCCAGGCGTACTACGAAGCAAGATTTGAAATGATGTCGACACAAGGCTACACAGATTTGTTGACAGATGTAGAAACAATGATTGAAGAAAGAGATAACTTGATGGCTACTAAAACCGTTGAGGAAATGCACTTTCGTAAAGGACAGTTAGATGTTTTACATTGGATTAGAACTCTCAAGAAACTTTCTGAGGAAGCCTGGGAGCAACTAAACAATGAGTAAAAGAATGTTTGAATTCAGGTGTGAACAAAACCACATCGCAGAGAATTACATTGATGAAGAGGTAACCACGATCTCGTGTCCTACTTGTCAGTGTGCAGCACCTCGTATTATCTCAGCACCACGTATTGCTTTAGAGGGGGTCACTGGTGACTTTCCAACAGCAGCAGACGCATGGGCTAGGAAGCACGAGCAAGCAACAAGAATCGCTGAAAAACGTAGAGACTGAGCGTCAGTGATATTTTTTATTTCCTATAATCACAATGTGACAGGAGTTTTTATACATGGCTAATTTTGAAGATCCGATTGAAGAAAATCTTGACTTTACACCTGATGAAGTAGGTGATGATGATCCTACTGAACAGGTGCAGGTAGAAGCACAACAGGAACCAGCACCAGAGGATAACCCTGAAGATGATTTACCTGAAAAGTATCGTGGTAAGTCTACAGCACAAATTGCTAAGATGCACCAAGAGCTAGAAAAGCTCAACGGTAGGCAAGCTCAAGAAGTTGGCGAACATCGAAAGTTCGTTGATGAAATGCTCAAGCGGGAACTCTTAAAAAATACAGCAAATAAACAGTCATCAGAAGAGATTGAAGACCCAAACGAGAAATTCTTTAAAAAACCAACAGAAGCTATGGATGAGTATTTATCCAATCATCCGTCCATTAAACAGGCACAAGAAAATGCCTTGATAATGAAAGCTCAATCTGCTCAACAGAATCTGCAACAACAGTTTCCTGATTATGTAGAAGTGATAAAAAACCCACAGTTTAAAGAGTGGGTAGATGCTTCTCCTATTAGACAAAGACTGTACGATGATGCAGACGATAGGTATGACGTAGCTGCTGCAACTGAATTAATCAGCACCTGGAAAGCTATTTCAGGTGTTAGGCAACCAGAACAGCAGCCAATCACTACTGAAGTAAAAGAGAATAGAAGTAAATCTCTTAAAGCTGCCTCTGTTGATACAGGAACTTCTTCTATTAGTTCACAAAAGAAATACTCTCGAAAGGCTATTCAAGAACTTCTAAAAAACAACCCTGATAAATATTATGCACATTCAGAGGAAATCCTTCAGGCTTACGCAGAGGGACGAGTCTACAATTAACTTAAAGGAAATAAGAAATGGCACTAGGTACTAATAATGTAACAACCACTACCGCAGCGAAGTTTATCCCTGAGATTTGGAGTGATGAGATTGTTGCCGCATACAAGGCTAATCTTGTTGCAGCAAACTTGTTCTCCAAGATGTCTTTCAAAGGCAAAAAGGGTGATGTACTTCACATTCCTAAACCAACTCGTGGAGCAGCCTCTGCTAAATCAGCATCAACTCAGGTCACACTGATTGCTGCTACAGAGAGTGAAATCCTCGTTAACATTAACAAGCATTATGAATACTCACGTTTCATTGAAGACATCGTAGAGACACAAGCACTAAGCTCTTTGCGTAAGTTCTACACTGATGACGCTGGTTATGCTATTGCTAAACAGGTTGATACTGACCTTGTACGGCTTGGTCGTTTGGTTAACGGTGCTACACTTGGCACTGATGACTACGCTACTTCTAACACAGCTACTAAAGCATGGATCGGTTCTACGGGTGCAACTGCTTATAACTCTACGTCTTCAAACGCTGCTGCGCTTGCTGATGCAGGGATAAGACGTTCAATCCAAAGGCTCGATGACGCTGATGTACCTATGTCAGATCGTGTTTTACTTGTTCCACCTACAACCAGAAATACTTTAATGAGCATTGCTCGATTTACTGAGCAAGCGTTCACTGGTGATGTGGGTTCAAGCAACACAATCCGTAATGGTTCTGTTGGTGATGTATATGGTGTTAAAGTATTTGTATCTACCAATGCTGACTTTGGTGCAGGTAGTTCAGGTGCTGACCGTATTTGCTTGATGGCTCATAAAGATGCTTTCTGTCTTGCTGAGCAAATGGGCGTACGTTCACAGACCCAGTACAAGCAAGAGTGGCTTGCAACATTGTTCACGACAGATATGCTTTACGGTGTAGCTGAGTTGCGTGACGATGCTGCTGTAGCTTTGGCTGTACCTGCTTAACCAGTAAGTTGTAATACCTCCCCAGGCTCATAAGGTCTGGGGAGTTTTCATAAGTCGTTCATCCATCAGGACGGAAGTAGGGAGACCGAAGGAACGCACCTATACCTTTAGCGAGGAGGGTGATATGCTTTGGACAAATTACTGCCGCAAGAACGAGATTAAAAGGCACGAAAGAGATAAGTTAATTAAAATACTCTGGAGAAACATGATGTGGACTAAACCTGAATATACAGAAATGAGATTTGGATTTGAAGTAACTATGTACATCGCAAATAGATAGGGACAGTTAAATGGCTATATATAGAGGCCCAGGTGGATCAGGAGACGCTACAACAGACGCTGCTAATCAGGCATCCGTAGCTTCTAACAAGGCTGCTGAGGCCGCTATATCAGCTACCGCTGCCGCTGGTTCAGCCAGTTCTGCTTCAACATCTGCATCTACTGCAACAACACGAGCATCTGAGGCTTCTACTTCTGCCACTAATGCTTCTAACTCTGAAACTGCTGCCGCAAACTCTGCAACATCTGCAGCAGCTTCTTTAGATTCCTTTGATGACAGGTACTTAGGTGCTAAATCATCTGACCCTACCCTTGACAATGACGGTGATGCTTTAAGTGCTGGTGCATTGTACTTCAATACTGTTTCTAATCTTGTATTATCCTACACAGGTTCAATATGGCAAGCCATAAGTACAGGTGTTGGGTTACAAGTAATTAATAACTTATCTGATGTAAACAGCGCAGCCACTTCAAGAACTAACTTAGGTGTGGCTATTGGTACTGACGTACAAGCATTCTCATCTGTTCTTGCAGCTACGACTGCATCCTACACTACTGCTGAAGAATCTAAGTTAGCAGGTATCGAGACTGCTGCAACAGCAGATCAGACAGCAGGAGAGATCAAAACTGCTTACGAAAGCAACTTAGACACTAACGCATTCACGGATGCTAATAGCACTAAGCTATCAGGTATAGAAACTTCAGCTACTGCAGATCAGACAGCAGGTGAGATTAAAACTGCTTACGAGAGCAACTTAGACACCAACGCCTTTACAGATGCTAATAGCACTAAGCTAAGTGGTATAGAGACAAGTGCAGATGTAACAGATGCTACTAATGTGACTGTTGCAGGTGCATTGATGGATAGTGAAGTCACTAACCTGGCACAAGTTAAAGCATTTGATACAACAGACTACGCTACAGCTGCTCAGGGAACACTGGCTGATAGTGCTACTCAACCAGCTACCACAGTAGCTAAGACATCCTCTACAGGCTCTGCTGTGATGCCTACAGGCACTACGGCACAGAGAGATGTCTCTCCTACAACAGGTAACTTAAGGTTCAATTCTACTGATACTTCTTTCGAGGGCTATGATGGATCTGCTTGGGGTGCTATTGGTGGAGGTGGAGGAGCTTCTGGTGGAGGTTCTGATGCTATCTTTTATGAGAACGGACAGAACGTAACCACTGACTACACTATTGTAGCTACTAATAATGCAATGAGTACAGGCCCGATAACTATTGATAGTGGTGTCACAGTTACCGTAAGTTCTGGCGCACGCTACGTTGTAATTTAAAAGGAATATTATGGCAGTTACACTAGATGGGACAACAGGTATTGGTAACGCTACATGGACTACAGCGGGTCGACCTGCGGCTCCAGTAGCTGGACAGCAAGGTTTTAATACAACTACTACACGTTGGGAAGCGTATAGTGGTACTCAATGGGTCACTACACCTTTTGTAGCTACAGGCGGTACGATTACAACCTCTGGTTTATATACTATCCACACCTTTACTACAAGCGGTACGTTCACACCAAACCAGAGCGGTACTGTTGATTATCTAGTTGTTGCTGGAGGAGGAGGTGCTGGTTCAACAACTACATCACCTGTTACTGGCACGACAAATACTGGTGGGGGTGGTGGTGGTGCGGAGAGAACTGGAACTACATCTGGAGCAGCAGGCGGTTCTGGCATCGTAATCATCCGTTACCTCACATAGGGAAGAACATGGCACACTTTGCAAAACTAGATAACACTAAGACAGTCACACAAGTGATTGTTGCGGAACAAGACTTCATTAACAGTGGACAAGTTGGTGACTCATTCTTATGGGTACAAACATCTTACAATGGTAACTTCCGTAAGAACTACGCAGGAGTCGGATACACATACGACAAAACACGAGATGCTTTTATTTCGCCTAAGCCTTATCCAAGCTGGACATTAGATGAAGCTACTTGTCAATGGGCTGCACCTGTTGCTTATCCTACTGACGGTAAAGACTACACTTGGAACGAAGACACAACTAACTGGATTGAGGTCACAGAATGAGTAAGATTGCCTTAACACCAAACGCTTCGGGTACAGGCATCTTCACAGTTGCTTCACCTAACTCCAGTACCGATAGGACTCTGACGCTACCTGATGAGACTGGGACTGTTGCAACAGTAGAGAATTTACCCGCAGCGGCCTTTGGTAGAGTAGTCAGAACTGCTGGCAGCATTACAACTACAAGCACATCGTTGGTTGATGTGACAGGTGCTACAGTGACGTTTACTACTGGTGCTTATCCAGTTGCTTACGGGGTTAAGCAAGTGGCTTACAGTAGTGCTATCCTTTCTGCATACTTCAATATCATGGTAGATGGCGTGTTAGAGCTAGGTACAAACGGTCTTGGCGTGACTATGCCAACAGCAGGCTATCTACATAACTGTTCACTTTCTGGTCAGACAGTACCACTCACAGCGGCATCACACACAATAAAAGAGCAGTGGAGAGTTGACAGCAATACAGGAACGCTGCAAATGGACGGAGCTTCAAACCACATGTTCTACGCACAGGAGATCAGATAATGCATATCACACACGAACTCCTAATCGACTGCTCCGCGATGACCGCTGCTGAGTGTAGTGACAAATGCCTAGAAGCTTTAGGACACGGAGTAGGTTTTAACCTTAAAGCATCTACCGCAACAGACACTTGTCATGGAGCAGTAAGCATAGATCATGGTACTCCGCATATCATAACAGTCGAGTGCTACGACCATCACGAAGAACCCACTGCTTGTATGAGCCACGGTGTTGTGGTGGGTAGACAGTCTACATTAGCTTGTTGTGAATCTATGCCCACAGAGCAAGAGATAATTGATAAGCTCAATACATTAAGAACGGAGTATCCTAAATGACCTTTGAACAATGGTTTGATGATATGCAAGACCGTTATGACGCTAACTACAGTGGCTACGAAGACTTATTAAAAGAGTGCTGGGAAGCGGCTGGTAGCCAACTAACAAAGGAAACTGAATAATGTCTACACTAGCAGTCGGAGCAATCACTGACGCATCTGGTGGTGCAACAGCCACAATCAACGGCTACACACCTACAGCCAGTAACATGGCAGGCCGGAATAGGATTATTAATGGTGATATGAGGATTGACCAGAGGAATGCAGGTGCTGCTGTTACTGTTGGTACCAATACTTACCATGTTGATAGGTTCTACTCTTCTAACGAAACCGCGACCGGCACAATTACAGGACAGCAACTTTCCCTAGGGGCATCCAGAAGTTTCAGGGTACTCGCCACTGCCGCTATCACTGACTTGACAGGAGCAAATCAGTTTAAAGGGATCGCGCAGACAATAGAATCCCAGAACATCTTCGACTTAAATGCAAAGACGATTACTGTTTCCTTCAAGGTAGATACCAACTGGACAGGCAATCTGGCGGTATGCTTTAGAAACTCCGCCAATGACCGCAGCTATGTGGTGGATGCAGCAATAGTGTCTGGTACAAATAATGTTTCTGTTACGCTTTCGCTAGAAGCAACCAGCATTTTAACAAGTGATAGTTCATCGGGGCTTCAGTTATTTATCGGCGGAAACACAGAGGGGACACGGCAAACAGCAACTACAGGCTCATGGTTGGCTGGCGTTTTCATAGTATCAACCTCATCAACCCAGTGGACTAAAACACTAAACAACTTCATCAACGTCACTGAAGTACAACTAGAAGAAGGCTCAGTAGCCACACCTTTTGAGCATAGAAGTTACGGTACTGAGTTGGCGTTGTGTCAGAGATACTTACCTGCATTTCGAGGGACAACTACCAATACGCCATTAGGGGCAGGTTACTGTCCAAACTCAGTACTAATAGACGTGGTAATTCCATTTGTAGTACCTACGAGAGCTGACGTAACGGGTATAGTTATCTCAGCCGCAGGGGATTTCAGCCAAAATATGCTTTCGGATGCCATAACTGCCGTGACGATAAATAGTGTAGGAAACACCTCTTGCAACGTAAGGTTTACAACTACAGGGGTTGCATCGTTTCAGGCGAATGCTATTAGATTGAATACGGCCAGCGCATTTATCTACTTCACGGGAGCAGAGTTATGACCATCTGGAAATACACTGATGCAACGCAGCGCGTGGTGTCGCGCACTCTGGCTAATGGTAATATGGAATCTTGCATAGTGGAGGCTATTGCGGAGTGGCTCTCAGATGGTAACACACCTGAGCCCGCAGACATACCTACACCTCCTACCTATGCAGAACTGAGAGCAGCAGCCTATCCACCGGCAACTGACTACCTAGATGCTATCGTTAAAGGTGACACAGTACAGGCACAGGCTTACATTGATGCGTGTCTAGCAGTTAAACTAAAATATCCTAAATGAAACGTAACTTGTTTAACGAGTTGAAAGAAGCTTTCAAAGCGCTTACCGAGAGGAAACTAAAATGACCACCTGGGACGTTGTACAACTAGATAGCAAGACATTTGTAACAAACGTACACTGGACATACTCAGACGCTGACGGTGAGTTCAGTAGCCATGCTGAGGATGTAGTAGCCTCTCAGATTGCATTCTCTAAAGAACCTGTAACACCTTGGTAACAATAGATGGCTCGATTAAAACTAGAAACCACACGCCCGCTACCTAAACGCAGTAAGTTAAGTAGACGTAAAAAGAAAATCAGGATCGCTAAGAAACGATCTAACTCGAGGTAAAGCATGGACAACAACGACAAGCAGTTAGGTAGACTCGAAGCTCAGGTAGAATCTCTACAGCGTCAGATGGAGCAGTTAAGCATAGACGTTAGATGTCTGTCTAATCTGATGTCTAAGTGGAAGGGTGCAGGTGTTTTACTGCTGATACTGGGTGCTTCCTTCGGATGGCTTGTTGATCTTATCATTAAGAGATGAGCATAAAGTCCTTGACATTACTATCAGTCTGTGGTATAATACTTATACAAGGATGTACTGCACTAGGTCTTGTAAAGGCAGTTCTACCAGGTAACTCAGGGACTAGTGTTGATGTTAATGCTCAGGTAGGTAAAGAGAACACACAACAAGTAGTTGCTAATCAGCAGAACACCAAGATCGAAGGTGAGAATGTTAATGTAAGTCAGAAGGAAAATGACACCAGCATTAACACATCAAAGGTAGACAGTCTAGTGCAGAATAACACTAACGTACCCATGTGGTATTTATTGTTATTGGTACTAGGTTGGTTATTACCCAGCCCACAAGAGATATGGGCAGGCTTTGTCAACTCAATAGAGAGATTAATTCATGGCAAGAAACGTAACAGCCGTAAAAACAAGAACAAACGATAGCGCAAAGGTTGATATGTATACTGTACCAGCAAAGAATACTGCTGAGATACACATGATTTATATCTTAGCCAGTGCTGGTAACGAAGATGCTGACTTGTATTGGTACGACAGTGCTACAACAACAGAGTACCCACTAGCTCACGCTAAAACATTACAGTCTACTAACGGTGAGTATTTATTGCTAAATAACTTACAGATAGATTTAAAAGAAAACGACATACTCAGAGTAAAGAATAGTGGCACAAGCAGCACCATAACTTACATGGTCAGCATGAATTTAGCACCTTCAATCACAACACAATTCCATAACTAAGGAGATAACAATGTACGGATACGGTAAAAAGAAGAAAGCACCTGCACCTCGACCAAAACCTAAGCCTAAGAAGTAATGGCTAAGGGTGTAAAGCATTACTTAAAAGAAGGAAAAACTTGGTCAGGTAACTACCACAAAATGCCTGACGGTAAGTTACATACTAACAAGTCACATACAGCGACCAGTAAACCTTTGTATCATTACGGTGATCTTTCAGCTACTGCGAAGAAGAAAGCTAGAGGATAAGAATGAATTATTTAGAAGTTGTCAACAATGTATTAGTAAGACTGAGAGAGGCTGAAGTAACTGCTCCGACAGATACGCCTTACTCTAAACTAATCAGCACCTTTGTTAATGATGCTAAGAGACTGGTAGAAGATTCTTTTCAGTGGAACGTATTGACAGAAACACTAACAGTCACTACCTCTAATGATCTCTTTAACTACGTCCTTACAGGGGCGGGTCAACGCTTTAGGGTGATGGATGTTATTCACGCTGAAGAAGACTACTTCTTAAACCCTAAGACCTCTAGTCAGATGAACTCGTTTCTATTGAACAACAACCCACAAAGAGGCAGCCCAACATTCTATAACTTCAATGGTGTAGACGTTAATGGGGACACACAGGTAGATTTATTTCCTATCCCTAATGGAATACAAAACATTTACTTTAACTTATACAAACCACAACCTGCACTAACAGATGCTTCAACTACCTTACTGGTTCCCAGTGAGCCTGTTATTAAATATGCCTATGCAATGGCTGTAGCAGAGCGTGGTGAAGACGGAGGACTATCAGTACAAGATGCATCAGCATTGGCTGATCTATCACTAGCAGACCACATAGCTATGGCTGAGAGCAGACAGAACGACCAGTACATCTGGGCAGCAGTATAATGGCAGGTCAACTACAGTCCTCTTCAATATCAGCACCAGGCTTTCTTGGTGTTAATACACAGGAGAGTAGTGTTGATTTATCTTCTGGTTATGCGCTAGAAGCCTACAACTGTGTGATTGATAAGTTTGGTAGGATTGGAGCCAGGCGTGGATGGACTAAAGTAAACAGTGCTTTAAATACTGACTTAGCTTCTAACAAAGTAGAGTTCTTGTACAACCTTCCTAACCCTGATGTTACATTCGCAGGTGGTAACAATAAATTATTCACACGAGCAGGTGGTTCTGCTACCTTAGTTACTGCTGTTGACGGTACAGTAGCTGACGCAGCAGGTACAGGTACAACTGCTTACACCATTACAGCTAACGAATGGATGGGTGCTAGTATTGTATTTGGTGAAGGACCAACTGCTAAACCTCATGCTTACTTAGCACAAGCCGGACACCTCCCTTTAGTCTATCATCAGCTTGGAGCAGATCATGCACATACAGGTGCTTATGGTTTTAACTTACTTAGCGATGCTGGATCGGTCCCTACTACTTATGCTTCTGCTAGTGATTTTAAGCCTAACATAGTTATAGGTGCTTACGGTAGAACATGGTGGGCTGACATTGCTAACGATAAACAAACACTATATTTCAGTGCTTTACTCGATGGTACTAACTTAGCAACAGGTGACTCAGGTTACTTGTCATTGGTTGATGTCTTTCCTAACGGAGATGAGATAGTAGGTATTGCACCGCACAACGGTTTCTTAATTATATTTGGTAAAAGAAACATTGCTATCTACGCTAATCCTATTGATGTAACTACACTGGTATTGTCTGATTTAGTTGCTAACATCGGTTGTATTGCTAGAGACAGTATTGTCAACACAGGTACAGACGTTATGTTCTTGTCTGAGTCTGGTGTAAGAAGTCTGTCACGAGTTATCCAAGAAAAGTCAGCACCTATCAATGATGTATCGTTTAATGTTAGGGATGAGCTAGTAGCTTTTGTAGAGTCAGAAACCAACAGAGAAAAGATTAAAGCTACCTACTATCCTAAAGATGCTTTCTATCTGTTAACTTTACCTACTTCTAAATATGTATATTGTTTTGATCTAAGAGGCAGACTAGAGAATGGAGCAGCACGGGTAACCATCTGGGATGGTATTGAACCTGCAGCATTACACGTTACCTACACAGGTGATTTGTTTGTAGGTAAAGAAGGTTACATAGGTAAGTACTTTGGATTTACAGACAACGCAGATACATACAGACTCAGGTACTACACAAACTTCTTTGACTTAGGTGCGCCTACTTCATTAAAGTTTCTAAAGAAAGCTAACTTTGTAATTGTAGGCGGTATCGGACAAAACGTAGCTTTAAAGTATGGCTTTGATTATATCAACTCATACCGTTCTATAACTAAACAACTGAGAACAGGAACAGTATTTCAATATAATATCGGTGAGTATGCTATTGCAGAATACTCTAGTGGTTTAGTGTTAGAAGAAGTTCAGTCAAACTTAGGTGGTTCAGGTTCTATTATGCAGTTAGGTTTTGAAGCAGATATAAACACTGCTCCACTGTCAATACAAAAGATAGATATTTATGTTAAAGCAGGTAAAACAATTTAAGGACAAGTATGAGTAACTATACAAAAGCAACTAACTTTGCACAGAAAGATGGACTATCATCGGGTGATCCAAATAAGATTATTAAAGGTTCAGAGATTGATGCAGAGTATAACGCTATTGCTGCTGCTATCCAATCTAAAGCTAATCTAGATGGTCCTACATTTACGGGAACACCTAACACTCCTACAGCTACTGCTGGTACATCCAGCACACAGATAGCTTCTACTGCTTTTGTTACAAGTGCTGTAACTACCGCTACTGGTAGTTTGGGTACTATGTCTACACAGAACTCTAATGCAGTCAGCGTTACTGGAGGAACCTTGACGGGGACTACTGTTAATACTGTAACTGTAGGCACTAACGCAGCAGGAGCAAGGACTGTTTCTACAGCATCTCCTTCAGGTGGATCAAACGGTGACATCTGGTATAAATACTAATGACTTTACACGTTAACAATGCAGGAAGTTTTATAGAGCCTGACGAAGTTTTTGTCAAGGACGGTGGTGTATGGAGAACCATCAAAGAGACTCATGTTAATGACAATGGAACATGGAGAAAGATTTTTCCTGTAGCCGGTAATCAAACATTTACTTCAGGGACTTCATCATTTGTAGTTCCTCAGGGTGTGTATTCAATAAACACAACTCTTATTGTAGGCGGTGGAGGCGGTGGTGCTTCTCTTTGGTTTTGTGGTGACGGTCACTCAGGAGAAGGTGGAGGTTCCGGTGGATATAGGCAGAACGTAAGTATATCAACCACACCAGGTGAAACTTTAACAATGACTGTAGGTGCAGGCGGAGCTGGTGGAAATTTCCCAGGTGTTTGTGCAGGTTCTGCGGTAGGTGCTAGTGGAGGTACTTCTTCAATAAAGAGAGGTGCTACTGCACTAACAGACGCTACTGGTGGTATTAGAGGTGATACGTTTAACAGTAATTGGAGTTTTGGTGCTGGTGTTGGTGGCCCTGGTGGTTCTCCAAACGGTGTAGCTGGTTCTGGTTCTCCAGGATTTTATAGTAACAATCAAAATGGCCCTGGAGGAAGTAACGGAACAGGTTATGGTACTGGCGGTATTGGTAGCGGTGGTGGTACTGGTAGCGGTGGTGGTGTAGGAATAATACAAATATCATGGTAACAGAGTTTGTAGATAAAGAGACACAAGATAAACGTAAAAGTATTTGTAATGTGTGTGACCAGAGTAAGTTAGGATTTTGTACAGAGTGTGGTTGTGTGATTATTACAAAAGTTATGTGGAAGCGAAACACTTGTCCATTACTGAAATGGTAACAGATTAATTTAAAGAGGGTAGAGAAATGGGATTGTTTTCTAAGATAGCAAAAGTAGCAGGGCCAGCTATGCAGATAGCAGGGATGGCAACAGGAAATCCTGCTTTGTCAATGGCAGGTAGTGCTATAGGTCAGTACGGGGCAAGCAAGAAACTTGCTCAACAGCAAGGGGAAACAGCCCAACAGTACGCTGCTCGTATGGCTCAAGCTGGTCAACAAGGATTCTTTAGACCTGTTGATGTTAAGACACTCTACGGTCAATCTAACTTTAAGGTTGACCCTACCACTGGACAACTAACAGAAGCTGGATACACCGCCTCAGACGCTGTTCAAGCAGACCAAGCTAGATTTGGTAACTTGATGCAGACAGGTTTAACCACTGCTGAACAGGCTGTTCCTTTTGCTCAACAGTATGCTGAACCAGCACAGGGTCTGTTTAACCTGGGTCAGGATTATTTAGCTGATACTCCAGAACAAGCAAGACAGAATTATATGCAACAACAGATGGCTGCATTACGTCCTTATGACATTGAGGAAGAGCAGAGATTACTTGCTATGGGATTTGGTAGAGGAACCACTGGTTTGAGTGTTGGTGCTGGTGGTAACCCAATGCTGAAGGCTCTGCAAGAAAGTAGAAACAGGCGTGGATTGCAGTTAGCAGCAGGAGCTGAAGAGGCTGCACAACAACAGATAGGATTTGGTACATCACAACTAAGTAAGGCTGCTGGGTTGATGGGTACTGGTTATAACACGATGACAGGAGCTTTGTCACCGTATCAGAGCTACCTAAACCAGCAATCAGGACTAGAAGACTTAGCTAAACAACCATTCCAGATGGGCCTTGACGCAGGAGCCACTGCCATGACAGGACAACAGTATGGTGCTAATGCGTTACAAAAAGGAGCGTTAGATCAATCTACACAACAACTGGCAGGGAATCAGAACAGGTATGACACCACTACTGGTTTGCTTAACAATAAAGAATTAATGGGTGATGTAGGTGGTCTTGTTCAAAAAGGCATTGGTAAGATAGGTGGTCTTTTTAGTGGCGGTGTTCCTGGTTTTGGTGGTGGTCCAGCACCTATGACTTCAAACATGGGAATGGGTATGTCAGACCCTTCTAAGTTTCAATTTGGACAGAGAGCATACTAAAGGATAATTAATTATGGCAATTGCAGATATATTTGGTCCTACTCCTGAAGAGCTAGAGTATCAAAGAGGACAAGAACAAGAGAACAGATCAAGACAAGAATACTTAGCTAAGCTACCTAACTATGGTTCAGAGTTTGGTAGGTACGCAGGAGTGGCTAGGGCTGGTCTTGAGACAGGTGAGACACTTAGAGGTCTTAGGTTGTTTGGTGAGTCACCTTCTCCTGAGATGGAAAGAGCCTCTGTAATGAAGCAGATACTTAAAACGTATCAAGGTCAAGACATGAGTAACCCTGATGTAATGGCTAAGATGTCTCAAGAGTTGGGACAATCAGGATACCCTAGAGAGGCTATGCAGTTGATGGAGCAAGCCAAAGCTTCTGTTGCAACTAGAATGAAAGCTGAGCAGGCATCTGAACAGGCTAAGTTTGATAGAAGTAAAGAAGTGCTTGGCATGGAGAAGACGCAAGCAGATATAGATAAGATAAGAAAAGAGGCAGAAGGAGGTCAAGGAGATACACTTACTGAAGGAACTATTACTAAAACTATAGGTTTGGTTAACAGAGTAGAAACAGGTATGCGATTAGCTGATACATTTGAGGATACTTTTTCTGGTCCTACTAGACCAAGATCATTAGCAGTAGCAAAGAAGATGTTGGATTCTAACCCATCTGAAGAAACTCAAAAGTATTTTAACTGGTGGATGGATTACGATACTTATACTTCAGAAATAAGAGCTGAACTATTCGGTGCTACGTTGACTGATAACGAAGCATCAGAGTTTACTAAGATTAAGATAGTTGAGACAGATAGTCCAGCCATAGCCAGAGGAAAACTTATAAATCAATCTAAATGGGCTAGACAAGGACTTCTAAAACTTATTGAAAGTTATAAACTATCAGGTTATAACACCAGAGGATTAGAGAAGTCGTTAGAAAGTTCTACTAAATATTTAAAAGCAATAGGTGCTGATGATTCTCCACCTGTTCCATCGGATCAAGATGATGTGTGGACTGTTGAGGAGGTTCCTGAATAATGGCTAAATACAAAGTAACAGCACCTGACGGAAAACAGTTAATTGTAACTGGTCCTGAAGGAGCTACACAAGAAGAAGTATTAGCTAGAGCTAAAGAATTATATGCACAACAAACTCAAACAACTAAACCTAAAGTTGACGATGAACCTGAAGTTGACTACGGTGAGATGAGAGCCGACCAGGTTTTGTCTCAGGCAGGACGTAACTTAGTACCCTCATCGGCAAGGTTAATTGGTGACTTGTTCCAAGCAGTGACCAGCCCAATAGATACTGTAACATCATTGAGCCAGGTTATAGGTGGAGGTCTTAGAAAAGGTCTGCGTAATCTCGGTGTTGATATGGATGGTAGACCGGACTCTGAGCAGATGTTTGATTCTGTTGTCGATGGAATGGCTGAGAAGTATGGTACTGCTGATGGTTTTAAAAAGGCGTTAGCCACAGACCCAGCAAGTGTACTGGCAGATGTATCTGTTCTTGTTACAGGAGGAGCGAGTGCTGTTGCTAAGACTGCCGTTGCTGGTAGTAGAACAGCCAATGTAGCAAAAGGCGTGTCAAATGTAGCAACTAAGTTAGACCCTGTAGCTCTTGTTGCACCTGTTATTGGGAAGGCAGTAACAAAGACTGTAGGAGTAGTAGCACCTGCGGTAGCTTCCTTCACATCTGGAGTAGGTAGAAAATCTATTGAGAAGGCGTATGAGTCTGGAGTAGAAGGCGGATCAGCCTTGAAACAATTTAGAGACAACATGAAAGGTGCAGACCCACAGTTAATACTTGATGATGCTCTTGCTAACCTTGAGAAGTTAAGACAAAAGAAGAACGCTGATTACAATGCAGGAATGAAAGAGGTTTCTGCTTCTGGCTCAAAGGTGATGTATAACAGAATAGATTATGTTTTATCTAAGATAACAAGAGAGGCTAATAAATTATCAGATGGTTCGATGGACACTATCAACGCCTTGTTAGACAAAGTAAAACAATCTAAAGAAATGGGATACAACACAGTAATGCAGATGGACCAGCTTAAACAAGCAATTAAGGAAATAGGGGACGCATCCAGCACTAACGGTGGAAAGGTGTTTGCTGAAGAAGTAAGGAAGTCAGTAGTTAAAGCTATTGAGGATGTTGCACCTGATTACTCAAAAGTCATGGAGAGTTATGGTAAAGCTGCTGAGCAGATGAAGGAACTGAAGAAGACTCTTAGTGTTGAGTCAGGAGGGAAAACAAACCCAGACACAGCACTGAGAAAGTTACTGTCTATCATGAGAGATAATGTTCAGACTAACTATGGTAGGAGAGTTACGCTTGCTGAAGAACTAGAAAGCATCGGTGGTAATAAATTTATAAACAAGATAGCAGGTCAAGACATGGCATCACTAACTCCTAAAGGAATGCTAGGAAGAATATTAGGTGGTGGTGCTGTTGGTTATGGTGCAGCTACTGGAGGTCTTGGAGGGTTGCTTACTCCTGGTGCTATACCAGCTTTGGCATTAGCTTCTCCTAGAGTTGTTGGAGAGACAGCACAGTTAGCAGGACAGGCAAGCCGTGTCGCTAGAAAAGCAGCGCAGGTAGTTCCGTCAGGAACCTTTAGTCAGATAACAGCAGCTCAGAGAATAACAGAAATGGCAGAGGAAGAACAATAATGGCTAACGCATTCGATGACTTATTAGGTAATCTTGTTAATAGATTAAAAGGTATTGGTGTAGGTTCTGGAACAGCAGCAGAGAACAGAGCCAAGATTGATTATCAAACAGCAAGTAACAGAGCAGCTCAAGCTGGTCAAGCTACTCCTAGTGAGTATGCTTACTATTATGGTAGTGGTGCAGACCCTTCTGTAGGATATAGTAATAATTACAACACTCCTAATAACCAATCATTTACCAGTGGTGGAGGGTATGGTCAGGGTGAAGTGTTTGATTATAAAAAGCCAGCAGGTCTAATGACACCGGATGAGGTACTCGCTGGTGCAATCCCTGAAGCTCGTTCTGACTGGAGATTAAATCAATTACAAGTAGAAGAGAATTTAAGAAGAGAAGAGAATTTAAGAAGACCTAAAGACAGAGGCTTAGGCACTTCTACAGAGGAGGCTATGTATGATGCTAAGATAGCTGAGGACAGAAGGAGACGAGAAGCATTATTACAGAATAACATCCCTGTAGAAAGACAAGAGAACGAATACAATAGGAATGAAGAAGGTGTTGCAATAGCCCAAAGAGAAAGAGAAGAAGCGGTTAGGAGAAAAGCAGTGATGGACTCTGGTAGCATGGATATGCCTTATAACGGACAAGGTTTAATGACTCCTGATACACAGGTCAGTGAGCTAAGACGTATGCAAGAAGAAGAGCGTAGAGCTGCTGTGCTAGCCTACGGTGGTGGCGAGATGTCTACCCAAACAGAGAATGTAAACACTATTGAACTAAAGCCATCTATTGTGAAGGTAGGCGATGCTCCTACTACATCAGAGATAATCGAGACGCTTGAAGAAGACTATCAAAGACTATCTGAACTTGGCGCAGACTCTGCTACTTTAAGTGAGTTAGCAAGAGAGATTGATTCTTATAGAGATAAAGAAATACCTTCGTTATCTTTAATTACTGAAGCAGGTGCTGCAGACGTAATCGAAACGAGTCAAGCACAGGTTACTGGTAACATATGGTCTAACACACCACCAACTACCTTTAATAAAAACGTACCTCATCACTACGGTGAAGATGCTATTAAGGAAGTAGAGGATGCCTACGGAATCAAACTGAATGAGCTTCAGAAGTTCTTGGTAAGGAAAGAAGGCTATAGACCAGGATGGTATAAGGACACAGTAGGTGTTGCTACAGCAGGTGTAGGCCAGACAGGTAAATATGCTGAGATGACACCACCTGAAGCCATGAACGCTAAGATAAAGGAAGTTAGAAACAAGGTTCGTGTGTTTAAGGATGTAGATTTAAAAGAACAGAAAGCACTTATAGATGCTCACTATCGTGGAGACATTAATGACGGATGGAATGAAAAGTATTCCACCTATGTTGAAGCAAGAATGGCTAACCCTAAAGATGGCAACCTCAGCTCTCTTAAGCAAGCAGCTTATGAGGAACTCTGGAATAACAACTCGTATGTTGAGATGATGGGTAGACTACAAGCTAATGTAGGCAAGGATGGAGACAAAGGAGTAATGGACAGGGTCAGGGTGTGGATGAATGACTTGTTTGGTAGCAAGGCACCACCTAAAGCTATTCAAGATAGAATAGATGCAGCTGCAAAGAAAGCAGATAAAGGATTTACATTTAAACCTAACCCTCGTGCTTCTGATCCAATGGAGCCTGGTAAGAGAGTTATGTATCATCGAAATGATCCACCACGTATTGGGGAGGAGGATAAATTTATGTTCATAGGTGACAACAAAAGAAATCGTGACTTATTTAAGAAGGATGACTACTCACCGAGAGAGTACATAAATAGCCAGAGAAGAAAAAAGTAACTAGATGGAGAACTTCATCATCAACTTCTGGGAGATTATCTCAGGACTATTGCTGGTAGTGTTCATGGCTATCACTTGGAAAGCAGAAATAGGGGCGAGGATATCTGTGTTAGAAGATAAAGTTCGCACCCTATTTGAGTTAATTAATAAGAAAGATTAAATATATTCTGCCAAGCCAGCTCGATCGGTATCCTAAAGCTATAGATAAATAGGATAGGTAGACCGAGACCCCATATAATTATCCATTCATTACCGGATACTTTAGGGAATACTAGAGGCACTATCTTCGCTATTACTAGGAACACTAGTAATCCTAATGTAAAGAATGTCATCGGTGATAGTGATTCCATAAGTTTCTCCTATTTGTTTAAATAAATGTACTCAACTGTTTTTGCATCTCTTTCTCTTAACCGCCACTCACTCCAGTTCTTTGCATTACCATCCCTATCCCACTGACAATAATGAAACAACTCATGAACTATAACATAATCTTTAGTCATTGCAACAGGTGTTAGTGTTATAGTACCTTCTTGGAAATAATTACTAACGCCTTGCTTGAACTCAGCATCTTGTGGGTAGCAAGAGATTAGAGCTAGAAACTCAAACAAGGACGCTAGTAAGATAGGATCAGGCATCGTTAAATTTCACAGACTCCAGCAGAGCAAGCCAACTGCTGAGCACCTTCGACATTATCATCCACTTCGATGAGACTGTCCCAATCAATCTCTTGAGGCATCTTATGCAACAATTCTTTATACTCTTCCTCACTGCATTCCTCGTATGGAGCCTGTTTATAAGTACCTCCATCGTAGGGTAAGAAGCTGACACCAGATACATCATCGAAGTTCTTCCACACCCACGCACCAACCTCAACCCACTCGTCCTCATTGACTGAGATAGTCACTGAAGGTTTGTGTTCACACCAATGTTGCTGATACATCATCCATAAGTCCAGATGTTGCACTGCAGTCAAGTCCTCACGCAGTAGTGCATTGTGTGGTGCTTTCTTAGGGAAGCTAAAGATAGTAGTAGACTCAGGACGCATGACACAATCCTCAAAGGGTATGCCTTGCTCCATCATGAAGGTGGAAAGAGGGTCTTTCTTATCGCCACGAATACGTCTGATATAATAACTACTATGGCGTGGATGAATGCCACTGGCACTATCAACAAGCTGAGACACAGTACCACTAGGTTTAATGCAAGTAATAGCAGTAGACACAGGGATGCCAAGCTCGCTTGCGATAAGTTTGTTTGTCTCTGTAGCCTCCATCTTAAGTTTTTCAAGAAGAGTTTTAGTTTGAACAATTGTATCTCCTAGTATTTTGTTATCAAGGATACCAGTCAGTGAGACACCCAACAATCTTTCTTCCTCAGTGTTGCGATTCCATATCTTTCTGAGGTAAGGGAAGTGTGTCATTGTGGACTGATAGGTTCCAAGTATTGTAGCCAGGTTTACCTTACGCTCAAGATCATAGATCGAATCACTCTCTCGAACAACAACCTCAGATAGATTACAAAACTGATAAGGTCTAAGGATAATCTCAGAGCAAGGGTTAGTTCCAAACTCCTGGTCAGTATCTCTACGTCCATTCTTACCTGCTTGAAACTGAGCAGCTTCACGATTGAAGATACCACGTTCACCTGAGTGGCTGTGATACAGGCTGTTCCACTCGTCCATGAACTGACCAACGTCAGGTCTACGTGCATACACAGCAGAGTTGTTAGCTAACGCACGTTGAGGATTAGCTTCCCACCACTGACCTGTCTTAGCGTTACGCATCTTGTCATCTTCTAAGTCAGACAGTGATATCATGGCTGAACGTCTAACACCACCTACTACCACAACCTCTGCTACCTTACACATGATATCATGACACTCTAGTGTGGTGAGCTTGCGCCCAGAGGCACACTTAAACTTACGAACAACAAACTCAAACAGTTCATGTAAAGGACCAGGACCACTAGCTCTACCACCGAATGTCTTTAACCTAGCACCTGCAGGACGAACCTTATCTGTGTTCCACTTAGGTACTTCACCTGAGTACAACAGGGCTATGACTTGACGTAATGCCTTAGCCCATCCTTCCTTGCTGTCTGATACCACAACAGTAGAGTCTGACTCAAACATCATATGAGGTACTTCAGGTAACTTGTCAACGTACTTCTTCTCAACACTGAAGCCAACACCAGTGCCACACAGTAGTACGTACATCGCCTCATCAAAGCACTTAGGATCATCAACAGGTAGGTAGGCACAGTTGTAACCTGCTGTGTTGTCCCTCTCAAGGGCTTTACCAGCTGTCATGATAGAGCGCATAGAAGGTACTATCTCTAAGTTCTTAATAGCCTCACGCAGCTCTGAGTCTGTCTGCATAGGTATCGTGTAATTCATCTTAGTCTCTAGATGGTTCTTCATGAAGTCCATGTATCTATCAACTGTTTCAAACCAATTCTCTCTGCGTCCTTCTTCTTCTAAGAATCGTGAGTACCTGCTTTTAGCTATGTATTCCTGGTAAAAATCCATTATATTTCCTCAATAAGTTTGTCGTAATTTTCTTCAATAATATCTTCAAATCTGTTCAAGATGTCAACAGTAGTTAAGTCTAGTAACTCTAATATTACAGTCTCATCCAGCACTGATAATTTTTCTTTAAGTTCAACAAGCGTCAAGTTTATCATTAGTCTCCTTGTCTTCATTAGTCATAACAACTAATGCAGAGTAACCACTTATGTCATGCCATGAATCGTTCAGCATAAAGTCACCGTTAAGTAAACGTGCCATCTTATTAGCAATCATGTCTAAACTTTCACGAGCATAGTCAGGCATGATGTAGTAGTTAGGTGACTGCCTCATGATTTTCTTTATGTCTTGACTGATCTGACTAACTATTTCATATCTTCCGTACTGTCCTTCTCTTGTTGTTAGTGTCTCACTAATTTCCATATTGTTTCCTCAAGTAGTTAATTGATACGGGCATCTCGTCAAAGCTACCATTGTTTACTTCGTTCAACATCCAGATACCGGACCAGCTACCGTTAGTCTGAGGGTTTAAATACTCCTCATCGTGTTGGTAAAAGATACCGGCAAACAATCCAGTAATACTAGAGCCATCAGCTTTCTTGCTGTAAGAGATACCTCTGTCTTGAACGTGACCCATGATACAACTCATGTGTTTCTTTTGTAGCATGAGGTGAGGGCTACTGACTGGTCTACCCATAACACCAGATGTAAAGTAATGACTATAAGCAATACCGTTTACAATGGCTACATCTAAAAAGTTATGCACTTCCCAGTTATGTTTCTTTAGATTGAAATCATTATAACCTACCAGACCCTCTAACTTTCTATCTGATTCTATTGCTCTATCAATACGATACTCATGGTTACCTATAAGGAATACTTTCTTAGGCTTCCATACTTTCTTTTTGTTTTCTTTCTGTCTCTTCTGTTCTTCGATGATAGGTTTCATGAACACATCCATAGCATCGTTACCTGCTTGAACGTCATGGTTGTATGTCCTACCTTCGAAAGACTTCTTACCTATGTCGTAAACACTAAGGCTTGACATATCCCAGTGATCCCCTAAGTGAACGATAACATCAGGCTTAGTCTTGACTGCGTACTTACCTGCCCACTCTAAATGATCGAATGAGTTACCAGGTTTGCATTGTGTGTCAGGTATAACTAAGTGTCTCATATAGATTTCTCCATACTTCTTTTGTTAAGTTCTTTAAGTTCTTTATAGGTGTATCTTTTATAAAGACCTTCCTTTGATCCACCTTCTCTAAGAGCTTCTCTAATTAATTTAATAGTGTATTGGTATAAGTAATCCTTAGTGTTGATATTGCTCATAAGCTTTCTCCAAGAGTAATAAGTAGTACACCGCATCAACCACAACAAGAGGTGCAGACTTGTTTTGTTTAATGACAACAACAGGCTCTCTATCTTCAGGACAGTTGTCATCTGCTTGAGAGTAGAAAGAGTAGACAGCCATTGACTCTCTTGACTTACATTCAACCGATATCCCTAGCTGGTCACCTACTTCCTTAGAGAACAGGATGTCCTCACCAGCAGCTCCCATACTGGTGGACCTTACATCGTCTTTGGAAAAGGGAAAGACTTCGAGGATCGCATCTCTGAACCACTGTTGGAGTCTTCTGCCTTTTGCTTTTGCACTATGGGTTTTAATGGTTTTCTCCCTATGTTTAAGAATTTATCTAGTGTGACTCTCTTAATGCTTTTAATCCATCCTTTAGGAATATGTATCCTAGAGTTGGACTGCTCATGTGACATTGCTGCTGCCAGACAAATAGCATCAGGTGTCTCATCGACTATGAATCCTATACTGAGGCATGGGTGGGTCTCTACCTTTGATTCGTCAGTCCATCCTGCATCCGCAACAGCGTCAACCCATTGCACATAACCTATCGTGAAATGCTTGGCGGTTTCCATAGCTGATTGTCTTTTCTTCGTATCCATAGTAACCTTCCACGCTCTGTTATTTTATCAAGGTCATGATCGTATTTTTCACTCACAGCTTTGAAAAGACTTTTCTCAGTTGTACAGTTCTCAAGAATTTTATTGGCTTTTACTGGACCAATACCTTTAAGACCTGGAATGTTATCAACACGATCACCAGTAAGTAACTGAAGATAGAAATTCTTTATAGCCTCCCTTTCAGTAACATAATATAAATCTCGCTTAACAAAGTTGTAGTGCCAACCTCGGATCATATCTAAATCTTTATCAATGGTCATTATGCAACTAGAATCCTCTGGTAATTCATACGCTTTGATTCCCATTGCATCATCAGCTTCTTGACCTTCAATGACTATAAAACCCCAATTAGATATAAGGTAATCACGCAGAGTATCGTAATGTACAGGTTTTCTAGCATCTTTACGATTCCCCTTATAAGGTTGTTCGGTGGCAATCTCTGATCTATAGTTGGTCTTCCCTGTTAAATAACCTTCATAAGAATCAATACCTTTTAATCTTATTAAGTTCTCAACAAAGTTACCCATGCGAGATATTGCAAACTTCTCCTCTGCAGGGTCATCGACAGAGAATCCGACACGATAAACCAGGATATCTCCATCGATTAAACCACACGCTTTATCCATTGACTTAGACAAGTTAGAGAGGATTGTCCATACTGGGACCAGTGTACTCTGCGTACTCAGTAACAACTATCCTACCTGCACCAGTACCTACACCAGTGTCACCAGAAAAGGTCCAAGTGTAAGGCTTAACTGTAGCGACTGCTTTAGAATTATTTGCAATTTTAGCATTAATAATTGGAGTGCCGTCTTCAAGCTCTGCCTTGATTGGATAATTTGCTGATTTGACTACTATATAGTTACCTTGCTCTGGATCATGTTTATCGTTCCTAACTTTAACGCCAATCTCTGTTAGTTTTTTTACAGCGTCATCTGATAGATGAGTTAGATTAATCTGATACTTTTTACTCTGAGGGTTAATTATTTCTCTATCATCCCACATGAGTTCTGTCTTTACTACTATAGGTTTTAGATTAGCCATGTATTTCCTTTTAGTGTGTTGCTGCCCAGTTAGTACCTACTTTAAACTCACCATCGAGAGGGCAGCGTAGCCCGAATGCAAGTCCTGCTTCTTGTATTGCCATCACACCGTACCTACCTACAATATCAGCGTGTTCTTCAGTTGTTTCTATTTGCCATTCATCATGGACATTAGCTACAATCGAGCCGTGTATTCTATCACAATTTAGCTTCTGTGTCAATAGTATTAAGGCTTTTTTCATAACTATCGCACCAGCTCCCTGCAACAAAGTATTAAGAGCTGCGTGTTGTGATCTAACAAATAACTTCCTACCATCCAAACCTGGCAGCCATCCTTTATCAGATAACTTGTTAACTTTATCTTTCAGAACTTTTAAGGCTGGTGTATTCGCCAGGAAAGTAGAAATCAACTTCTTACCTTTACGCTCACTACCACCAACTACCTGCCCAATCTTAGCAGGACCGGCTCCATAAAGAAAAGCATAAATGAACCGCTTACTCTGATCTCTATCAGTAAGCCCTGCTGCCTTCATATTAGCTGTGTGGATATCACCACTCAGTATCTCATTGGTGTAGTCATCATCACGCATATAGTGAGCAAGCATACGCAACTCAAGACCAGAAGCATCTATACCAACCAGTACATTACCTTCATCCACTGTCCAGACAGACCTACACTCTTTACCGTAAGGGCTAGAGACGCTCGGTACTTGGGCGAGATTTGGTTTTGAATGGCTCATTCGTCCCGTGATACAACCGTTGGTGTTGACCGAACCGTGTACCCTGTCGGAGTGATCTGCATAGTCAATCCATTTCTCAGCCTGAGTAATCCGTTTTTGAAGAAGTAAGAATTCTTCAAAGAGCCTAGCTTCAGGTCTGTCAATAGTTGAAAGTACTTTCTCATCTACAATCACCGTTCCTTTCTCAGTGTATGTTTTAGGAGTCCAACCAAGAACAACAAGACGCTCTGCTATCTGCTTACGACTCCCTGGATTGAACACTTCTACTTTATCTTTAAGACGTTTACCTGTCTTCTCACTAAACCGAATAGTTACAATAGGTTTGAAAACTCTTTGTAGTTCTTCCTCAATTTCTGATAGTCTTTTCCTCCAGTCTGCCAGAAGTCCAATTGTTTTCTTAACATCAATTTTGAATCCTTTATCTTGCTGTGCTTTGGTGATAACAGCAACTTGATGCTCAAGATCAGAGGACTCACCCCACTCCAATAAATCAGCACTAAGATTCTTGTATAACGCAGCAGTGACCTCAACATCTTGGATACAGTACTCAACCATCTCATCAGACAGACCTCCATCGAAAGCTGTGAAGTCTCCCTTGTGCAATCCTAGCCGTAGTCCCCATGATCTTAGCGAGTGTCCTGACTCGATTACTGGGTTTAGTAGCCGAGACATTATCAACGTATCTTGCAACTGGGCTGAATCTATTTTCAAGTTCCACAGCTTCCTCAACACTGGTGCATCGAATCCGATTATATTCTGACCAATCAAGGTATCTTCTGGTCTTAGATACTTTTGTAATTCGCTGGCTACTGTCCATACTTTAATCTCCTCAGTTGTTATGTTCTTAGTAACAGCACACCATATTCTGGTGGCATCAAGTCCATCTGTTTCTACATCAATAATTATTTTTCTCACAGTGGGTTTTCCTCTTCTTCGTTTAAACGCTGAGTCATTCTACCACAATTCATATCATAAAGCAAGCGTCCAGCAGGACCAACCTGACCAGAGTAACGATTCTTTAGCACACGCACCCTGGTTGAGTTACGCTCAATAGGGTCAGGGTCTTGACTAGAACGCTCTAAACCAATAACAACATCAGACAACTGTGCAATACTTGCAGAGCCTCTGAGTGCTGATATAGACACCTGCGCTCCATCCTCAAAGCCTTTACCGTCAGGGCGTTTTAGGTGGCTGACTAAGAATAAACAGATACCAGTTTCTTGTGTGAGCATTCGTAATTTAGTCATGATTTCATCAATAGCCTTACGCTCATCTACGTTTGCTTGAGCAGAAACAATTATTGACACGTGGTCCAGGCAGACGTAACGACAATTAAGAGCTTTGGCAAAGTAGCGAACATTGTTAATAATAGAATCAATATCGTTAGAGCCAAAATGGTCATAGAAATAAATCCTATCATCTTTAAGCATGACATTATAAGAATCTTCAAGCTCTTGATCTGTAACCTCTGTTTCTGGTAAGTGTATTGGTTTGTTTAAATGTAAAGACATCAGTGATCTTGCAGTTCTATCTACACTTTCTTCAAGAAACATAATACCAATGTTGTCAGTAGTTTGGTTGAAAATAGCGTAGATCAGTTCCTTCAAGAACTGTGATTTACCTAGACCAGAACCTGCAGTGATAGTAACCAACTCAGTGTCTCGAATACCCATAGTTAAGTCATCTAGCTGAGAGAATGGGTAACGAACTTTAGACGCTTCTGGTAGTTTAAGTACTTGATCTTTGAGTGAGGAGCCACTGACAATACCAGCAGGAACGTACTTCTCAGCTCTCCACCAGGTGTCCAGAAATAACTTCTCTTCTCCTCTTGATAGATAATCACAAGCATCTTTGAAACCTTCTTTTGCCTTAAACACTTTAACTTTAGAGCCTAAGACCTGGGTAATAGCATCCACAGCTTTAGCACCTTGCTCATCATTGTCCATAAAGATCACTACATTATCAAATGAGTTCAACCATTTGTAATGAGTTCTGACATCTACTGAGGCACTGGCTGCACCGTTCCTAATGGACAACACTGGGAACTTAGAGCCAAGCATAGCAAACGCACTCAGACAGTCAAATTCGCCTTCGCAAATCGTTACATACCGACCACCACTGTTAAATAAATTCTGTCCGAAAAGATTAGCTTGTTTCCAATCACCTGTTGTGCTGAATTTTTTATCTGTGATCCCACGCTTTTTGTACGCTACTATTTTCCCTTTTTCATTAGTGTACGGAAACCAGTAATGATTAGAGTCAGCTTTAACTCCAAAATGCTCCATAGTGGCTCTGGTTATGTTCCTTATAGGCACAGGTCGAGATACAGCATCTACATCAGGGTGTATCAGAGGCTTTGGAACCTCGCTTGTTGTGTTTACTAACGTCATGTTTCTCCTTTGGTTTGGTTGATCTTGTTGGTTCCTATGCACAACTTCACAAGCATAGCACTTACTTCCCCAATCATAAGTAGTCAAAGCATCCGAACTATTACAATCAGGACATGGTTGGTGAACTTTTAATTGTATTCCCATTGACAAATCCTTTAAAGTATGCTATAATAACTATTTAGCTTTAATTAGCATTAAATATAAAATCATTAATAATAATCTAATTGAGACTATTTAGACTGTTAGCTTGCTTCTCTTTCATTAACTCACATACAGTAAGTAATATGAAATTAGGATCATAAATAGTCATCAAATCAATATAGTCACTCAAAACCGCATAAAAATGCTGCTCCTCCTCTTGACTAAAGAACTGTTGATCGTCATCACCTTCAAAATAGTATTCATCACTCATTGTCTTTTCCTTAGTCGTTGAAGTAAACATCAGTGACCCCAAGAGAGTCATAATCATTTTCATCTAATCTTTCAAACTCTAAACCTGGTTTGTCATCAGTAACATGACGCAGGTCCATTCTATCCAGCGTGAGTATGTTATCCTCTGGTGACACATTAAAGCAATGATTACACAGCTCTAAATATTCATTACTCTCTATCATTTTTCTGGTTGCCTCAAAATCAGACAATATCTCATCACAGGCTTGACACTTCATTATCCTTCTCCTATTTCAAAATTACGATTCATTAAAGAACTCCAACTTAGCGGGAACAGCTTACCACACTCCTTGTCAATTTGCAAGGAAATTATTTGAGTTTCTTTTTGGGAGTCTTCTTTGTTGCGTAGATTACACACCCTTGAGAACGCATACAGACTTCCAGACCAGAACCACTCAGTCATCATGCTCTGGGGAAGTACAGACCTTGCTTGCTCTTCACAGATATTCATACCCAGCAACTGTTCATAAGCATTAGAGCATAGTTTATGCGTTGAGTCACGCAGCAGGTTAGCCTCACGGTTAAATGGTGACAACCTTCCAGAGCCTTGCTTCTTGTCTTCTGTTGCTTCTCTCCATCCCATAGGAGCCTCCCAGAACTCAGGAGGATCACTGACATACCTCCTAGAGATTTCGTTCCATGACAGACCAACCTGGTGCTTCCCAAGCTGCCTGGCTACAAAGATAGGTGCTTGAATCCTGAACTGTACAAAGCAGTGTGCAAATGGTGACCAGTGTTTGTGCTTAGCCAGGTATCTTATTAAACCAGCGTCAGTAGATTCAACTTCAGTGTGTTGCTTATTGAAGCTGACACGAGCTGCATTCACTACTGTTAGGTCATTTCCCATGCTGTCCAATAATTCTACTTTCATTGTGTGTTCTCCTTTACTCCTGTTATCCAAACTTCTTCACTGACTTCTTTGTCATCTATAAAGAACTGCTTGGTATGGTTAGTCCATTCTAACCTGAACTTTGGTCTACCGTCAATAAACTTCTCGTAGGTTGCTGTTACTTGTTTCTTACCCAAGGGTATACTCCTCTCACAGTTGTAATGAGTTGTAGTGGAACCATAAATATAAGGAACTCTTCAAATGTATTCTTGTTAACCACTATCTCTCCAATCATGTAGATGTAAAACAGAGATAAGACCCAAGCAATACATATATTAGCAATTGTTCTTGTGAGATATGTCATCAATCCTCTCCTCCTACGTAGTGGTCATAATCCTGGTTTAAGTCATGGTTCTTATCTCTCCAGTAGTCTCCTAAGACCTCCTGAGCTGCCCAGCCTTTATGGTAATCAGCTACCTGCTCTGGTGTCCAGTTAAGCTCAGTTAAATCCCTATCACGCTCTGCCCAGCAGTCTGCAGAGCCTTGGTCGTATGGTGTTTTCTTTTTCATAAATCTATCTCCTTAGTCTATAAAAAACCTAGCTGCTAAATATCCTAACACAAAGAATATAATGTACTCTTGAATTTCAGTAGCCATAAAGCCCCGCTATCAGATAATAACACACCCAGACATAACCTGTAAACCCTATCCAAAGAAATATATCTAACTTGTTCATAAGTATTCATCCTCAGTTGTTGTTATACGTTTAACAATCCTGTACTTAGCTGAGTCCAACTCTTTCTTGTAGCTCTGAGCCTCAGACAAGTCTTCGAAGGACAACACCTCCTCCTCTTCATTGTTTAAACTTCTCGCTAATACTATGTATTCAGTAATCATTTTATTTCTCCTTTGTTGTTAATTAAATTCCCTTACCACAATTGTTATTATACCTACCTCAAGACACAATGCAAGTGTTTTATTCATAAATTAATAGATCATTTTGTTATAAGTGTTATGCCTTTAAAGCATAAGCTAATCAACGTCTTAGACGCATCCCCCAGTTCTTTTTAATCTGCAGGTAACCCCGTTAAGTCAGAGGCTTGTGAGTGGCTTGTGAGAGGCTGTGGAGTGGTCTGTGGAGTCGTTGTGTAGTAGCTGTTAAATAGTGCTATGAGGCTACCACTCGGATACATCCTCCCCTGGTATGACCCTCCCTCCCTGTGGATAACTTGTTAGTAACTTGTGAGTAGTTTGTGGATAACTATATAGCTCTGCTTAATGCGAATGGTTATCATTTACAAATCTAAATAGGAATCATTCTCATTTAGAATCTTGTGTATAACTTGTGGATTCTTTGTGGATAACTTTATAGGGGGGGTATGTTAGGCTCTGTAAAAACTTATTAGTATTACCCTAACAGACACAAAAAAGATCAGAATAGGAAAAGAAACTGGACAGTACTCTAGGTAATAGGTACGAATAAGGAATCAGGACATTTAGAGCTATTAAGGTCGTTTAGAGCTATTAAGGGTTATTAAGGGCTATTAAGGTCGTTTAGAGCTATTAAGGGTTATTAAGGGCTATTAAGGTCGTTTAGAGCTATTAAGGGTTATTAAGGGCTATTAAGGTCGTTTAGAACTAAGATATGTCCCCTACTAAAAAAAAACACGGGAGTTCTGGACTAATACAGTAAATAGTTCTTGACTTTGTTGTTGATTTGTGGTATAATAGAACACTAAATAGATCAAAACAGATAATCATTAATAGTAATCTATTGATAATTTTTCTATTTAAAGCTATTTAGAACTAAATAGTATAAAACATAAGGATAAACATTTGTCTGATGTAGATAATGTCCCTAAGAAAAGGGGTCGTGGTAGACCGAGAAAGTCTGAGGTTGAGTCCAAGAAGAAACGAGGTGTTATTGGTAGACCGCCAGGTGAGGCTGCTAGGATCAAAGAGTTTCATGCTAGGTTGTTAGCTACAAGCGGTGAGACAGTCATTAACACTATCATCAGTAAGGCATTAAATGATGATGACAAGGATCAAGTGGCGTGTCTAAAGATGTGTATTGATCGTGTCCTTCCAATGTCATACTTTGAGAAGGGTAGGGATGCAGGTAGAGGTAGTGTTAATATTCAGATATCAATGCTTGGTGATGCTAAGGCTGAAGTTTTAGATCAAGAAGAACTACAAGATGCAGAATATGAGGATGTAGATGTCGAATCTTGATATTAAGCTACTACCTTGGCAGAAAGATGTGTGGGCTGATAAGTCCAGGTTTAAGGTTATAGCTGCTGGTCGTAGGACGGGTAAGAGTATGTTGGCAGCGTGGCAGTTGCTTGTTAACGCCTTAGAAGCTAAGAAGGGTCATGTCTGGTATATAGCCCCTACGCAGCAACAAGCTAGAGATATTATGTGGCAACAACTGCTTGAGCTTGGTAACCCAGTGATAGCAAGCAGTCACGTTAACAATATGCAACTTACATTGATTAACGGTTCTAAGATATCGTTAAAAGGTGCTGATAGACCAGAGACAATGCGTGGTGTAGCTTTAAAGTTTGTTGTACTCGATGAGTATGCAGATATTAAACCTACTGTGTTTGAACAGATTCTTAGACCAGCGTTAGCTGACTTGAAGGGTCACTGTATATTTATTGGTACACCCAAGGGGCGTAATCATTTCTATGATACCTACAAGATGGGTCAGAGTGATAAGCCAGAGACTAAGGATTGGAAGTCATGGCACTTTACTAGCTTTGATAACCCGTTACTGGATAAAGAAGAGATTGAAGTAGCTAAGAATACAATGTCTACGTTTGCTTACAGACAAGAGTTCATGGCTAACTTTGAAGCACCACAGTCAGACATCTTTAAAGAGAACTGGGTTGTTATTAAAGATAAGGATGATGAACCTAAAGAAGGCACTTACTATATGGGTGTTGACTTAGCAGGCTTTGAGAACGTCTCTAAGCAAGCCAGTAACAAGAAGAAGTATCTGGATCAAACGTCCATAGCCATTGTTAAGGTAGGTGATGATAACAAGTGGTGGGTGGATAAGGTTGACGCTGGTAGGTGGGACATTAAAGAGATATGCGAGAGGATGTTGGATCATGTCAAGACTTATAATATACAAGTCATAGGCATAGAGAAGGGTTCTCTGATGAGGGCTGTACTGCCTTACTTAACAGAGATGATGTTAAAGCAGAACATCTACCCACGAATAGAAGAAGTAGCGTTAGGTAATAGAAGCAAGGTAGATAGAGTTGTTGGTGCTTTGCAAGGTAGGTTTGAGCATAAACAGATAGAGTTGTGTGATGGAGACTGGGTAAGAGAGTTCAAGGATGAGTTGTTAAACTTTCCCACTACTGGTGTACATGATGACATGATAGATTCTGTAAGTCTTATTGCTCACATAGCTAACGCAGCAATGTACTTTGAAGATGAAGATGATGAATACGAATGTTTAGACCCTATAAGCGGGTACTAATATGAAAGATTGTAGGCTGTAGGCAACGGGAACTCGTAAGACTAACTTACAAGTTGTTCCTGCATATTGTAATTGTAAGAAAGGTAATAGAAATATGAACACCTACGTAAAGAACACTTAATTATATATTGGGATACTAACATGGCTGAAATAAACAGGAATACAGAATTCACCTCAGATGAAGAAGTAGAAGTTACTGAAAGTGATAAAGAGTTAGTATCTTTTGTTGTTGATCACTGCGATAAGTGGAGAGACTGGAGAGACTCTAACTATGAGACCAAGTGGGATGAATATGAGAGGATTTATTATGGTGTTTGGAGCGCAGAAGATCGTACAAGGGACAGTGAGCGTAGTAAAA
>Ga0222646_100083_pt1 | contig 35551 bp, 32 predicted proteins | sample AntAcemetagen293_FD_179819 | JGI IMG/M metagenome (GOLD analysis project Ga0222646, IMG submission 179819) | Saline water microbial communities from Ace Lake, Antarctica - #293 | ecosystem: Environmental > Aquatic > Non-marine Saline and Alkaline > Saline | place: Antarctica: Ace Lake | collected... | reverse complement strand
TGTCCACGCCTTCCCGAACGGAGTCGGCGTTGTCGCCAATTTGACGCAATACCTCGGCGGCGTAGTAGGTGAAAAACTGGCCACTGCGGTACACCTCGCCACGGCCTTCTGCGGCCGGTTTGCCTTCTTCTCGTGCCAGTAGCTCACCCAGCTCTTGCGCTCTGGCCATGAGCTCTTGCCCAATGTTCATGAGTACGGTTTGACGCTGCTCCAAGGAGGTGCGTGCCCACCCTGCCTGGGCTTGTTGCGCGGCATTAACGGCGCTTTCAAGCTGGGTTTGACTGGCTTGTGCGTATTGACCAATGACGTCACGGGTATCTGACGGGTTGATGTTGGCAATGGTTGAGGTCCCATTGACCCATTCCCCGGCTATGTAATTGCGTGTTTCTAGTGTCATGTGGTGCTCCAGTGACTGGTTTTTTGTTGGTTGAGGCTATTGTTGACGCCATAGATAATTTCAGTCAAACTAATTTTATTTAAAATAGTTTCAATTTTTCTTAAATATAAAATGATCAAACTTGAGTACTTGCGTGTCTTTGTGGCCGTGGCGGACGCCGGCGAGTTGCACACAGCAGCAGCGCAGTTGGGCCGCACACCCGCCGCGCTGTCCATGACGTTGAAGCAGCTAGAAGAGTCCTTGGGTGGCAGCCTGTTTGAGGGTGAGCGCAAAGGGCATCTCACGCCGTTGGGTACATTTGCCTTGCACCAGGCTAGGCCACTGGTGAATCAGTGTGACCATGTAGTTGCAGACATGCGCAAATTTGCTTTGGGCGCCACGGGGGTGGTCAAGGTGGCGGCCGTACCGTCTGCCGCGGCCTTGCTGATGCCTGCGGCATTGAAGCGGTTTCATGCCCAGCGGGCTGAAGTGCGTGTGGAGTTGCGCGATATCGACTCCAGTGCAGTTATTCAGTCTGTTTTAAACAATGTGGTGGATGTAGGGGTGGCCTCTGTGGTCGGCTCATTCAGCAACCTACGCGTACAGCACTTGTTGGATGACCCATTTGTGTGGGTTTGTAAGCGCAACCATCCGTTGAGCCAGCTGCGCCGCGCGGTTAGATGGCGAGATATCAATCCATCAGATTTCATCGCCAATGGTCTGTGTGCAGGTCTTCACGTTCCCGAGCTTGACCATCTGGTGCAGCACGCCAAGTTGATGCTGTTAAGCACCACATCGCTGCTGAGCTTTGTACGCGCTGACATGGGTGTGACCTTGTTGCCTGCCTTGTCGGTGCCGCTTGGTGACGATTTGCTGGCTTTGCCTGTGGCCCATAAAGGACTCAACAGACGTCTGGATTTGATAACAGTTGATAACGTGTCGCTGCTGCCAGCGGCTGAGGCGTTGATTCAACACATCACAATTGAAGCCGAAATTTGGACATCCAAACTGTTACAGCCGTGACCATGTCTTGGCACCGCACAGCACTGCAGTGCGGTGCGGTGGTGTTAACTGGGTTGCGTTGTGTGTGCCAAATCCTGCGCGCGACAGGCGCAACAAGCGCTTGCACTTATAAACAGTGTTATCAAAATTGCCGTTTTTACGTTTACGCCCATATAAGGAGTCACCATGTTGAAGTTTTTCTACAACGCAGCCCCCAACCCCATGAAAGTGGCATTGCTGTTGGAGGAACTCGGTTTGCCCTACGAGGCCATTCCTGTTGACACCCGCAAGGGTGAGCAATTTGCGCCTGAATTTTTGCGTGTTAACCCCAACGCCAAATTGCCAGCCATCACAGATGGTGACGTCACCGTGTTTGACAGCAACGCCTGTTTGCTGTTTCTAGCAGAGCGTGCCGGGCAGTTTGTGCCGGCAGTCCACGACGCGCAACAGCGTGGCGTGATGTTGTCGTGGCTGATGTTTATTGCCAGTGGTATTGGCCCTTTTTCTGGCCAGTCTGTGCACTTTCGCCATGCCGCGCCGGAACCTAAAGCCTACGCATTAAACCGCTACGATTTTGAGGCACACCGTCACTGGTCGCTCATCAACGAGCGCTTGGCCACACACACCTACATGCTAGGCGACGGTTACTCCATTGTGGATATTGCCCTGTGGGGTTGGGTGCGTTTGCTACCGTATGTGTTGGGCACTGGTGATGCGACTTGGACGCAATACCCCAACATCAAACGTTTTTTAGACCTGGTCAACACCCGGCCGGCAGCACAACGCGCCGAAGCACTCAAAACACGCCACGCGTTTAAGACCGACATGGACGACACGGCCAAAGGCTTTATGTTTCCACAAAACAAACGCTTGCCATCATGAGCAACAGCCTGCTGTTTTCACCCTTTACGCTGCCGAGCCCACAAGGCGGCTTGACATTGGCCAACCGCATCGTCATTGCCCCCATGTGCCAATACGCCGCCGACGACGGTCAAGCGACAGACTGGCACTTGGCCCACTGGACCAACTTGCTCAACAGCGGTGCAGCCATGGTCACCCTTGAGGCTACCGCCGTGACTGAAGACGGGCGCATCAGCCCCGGCTGTTTGGGCTTGTGGAATGACGCCACACACGCCGCGCTGCAATCTAATTTGCACAGAGCGCGTGCCTTGGCACCCGCCACACCTGTGTGCATACAGCTGGCCCACGCCGGACGTAAAGCCAGCAGTGCTAGGCCTTGGGATGGCGGTCAGTTGTTAGACCTAGACAACCAAGGCTGGCAGACGTTGGGCCCCTCGAATGTGCCGCATCTGTCGACAGAGCGCGCGCCCAAGGCCATGAGTGTGCAAGATATAGCTGACGTCACACGAGCTTTTGTGGTGGCGGCTCAGCGCGCGCAATCAATGGGCATTGAAGCGGTAGAGCTACACGCCGCACACGGTTATTTGTTGCACCAATTCATGTCGCCATTGGCCAACCACAGAGACGACGCCTATGGTGGCAGCTTCGAGGGCAGAATTCGCATCGTCATGGAGGTGTTTCAAGCGGTCAGAGCTGTCTACACCGGTGTGTTGGGTGTGCGCATATCGGCCTGTGACTGGGTTGAAGGTGGTTGGACCGTGGAGGAGACCACCCGCTTGAGCGCGTTGCTGAAAGCCCAGGACTGCAACTTTGTCCACATTTCAAGCGCTGGCGTGTCGCCGTTGCAAAAAATCGACGTTGCACCAGGTTTTCAGCTGCCTTTTGCAAGAGCTGTGAAGGTTGCAACTGGCCTGCCAACCATCGGTGTGGGATTGGTAACAGACCCACAGTGTGCCGAGGATGCCTTGGTCAGAGGCGACGCCGATCTGATAGCCATTGCCAGAGCTGTGTTGTTCAACCCCCGTTGGCCATGGGCGGCTGCGGCGCAGTTGGGTGGACAAGTGGTGGGCAAGGTGAATTACCTGCGTTCACAACCCTTGCAGGCGAGGCATATATTCAGCAACCAAGGTGGTGGCCAACGCTAGTCGGTTTGAATGGCGTTCGCCGTCGGCACGGCGCGCTCACGGATGAGGGCGATTAAGTCTGTGAAGCGCTGGCCTTGTACGACCACGTGGCAGCGGGCTGCAGCACTGGCTTTGCCAGCATCGCCCGCCACGATAGCGTTGCACAAATCCCGGTGCTCGGCCAACGATTGCCCTATCCGGTGGTTGATTTGCAGTTGCATACGCCTGTAAGGTTTCAAGCGGTTTTTAAGCTGTAACGTTTGGTGTTGTAAGAACTGGTTTGCACTGGCCTTGTACACCAAGTGGTGAAAATTTTCATTGGCCCGGTAGTAGCTGTTGACGTCGCCGTGTTGGGCTTCATGCTCACACATGCTCATGGCTTGGGCCAGTTCGGCGTGCACTGCGGTACTGGCCCGTTTGGCAGCCAGGCCCGCGCACAGCGCCTCCAGTTCGGCCATGACCTCAAACATCTCCATCATGGTGCTCACGCCTAACGCTGCTACGTAGGTGCCACGCTTGGGGAAAACTTCTACCAAGCCGCTGGATTCAAGTTGCTGCAAGGCCTCACGCACGGGCGTGCGCGACATATTCAGACTGGCCGCTATCTCATCGGCGTGCAGTTGTGCGCCAGGCAACAGCCGGCCTTCGATGATGTCATCTTCTAACTGTTCACGCACCATGTGCACGCGTGATTGTTTGGAAGTGGCAGTAGATGAGGGCGTGTTGGATAGTTTTGGCATATGGGTTGTCATCATTGCGACCTTGCGGGCACGAAGTATAGGGAAAACCATATGCTTTCACGCCACTTGTTACATATAACATTCAAGCTCATTTATACAACACAAGTAGGAGACATGATGAAGTTTGCATTCAAATCAGTGGCTTTGGCAGTATTGGGCGCAGGCCTTGTTGCAGCGGCACACGCCGATGTGGTGTTAAGGGCATCGCATCAATTCCCGGGTGGCAAAGGCGACGTGCGCGACGAGATGGTGCAGATGATTGCCCGCGACGTAGCAGCAGCCAATGTAGGTTTAACAATACAAGTGTTTCCAGGCTCCAGTTTGGTCAAGCCCAAAGAGCAATGGAAAGCAATGTTAACGGGACAAATCGACATGACGTCGCTTCCCCTTGATTATGCCTCTGGCTTTCACCCTGAGTTTGGTGCCACGCTGATGCCAGGTTTGGTCAAAAACCATGCCCATGCACGTCGTATCAACGACTCAGCATTCATGACAGATATTCATTCAGTCATCAACAAAGGCGGCATTGATGTGTTGGCCAATGCTTGGTTGGCTGGCGCTTTTGGCGGCAAGGACAAATGCATTATTGAACCCAAAGATGTTGAGGGCATGAAGGTGCGTTCAGCTGGCGCTACGTTTGCACAAATGTGGGCCGGAGCTGGCGCCTCTATTGTGTCTATCCCGTCTAGCGAGGTGTACAACGCGTTGCAGCAAGGTGTTGCTCAAGGCACCGACACGTCAGCAGGCAGCTTTGTGTCATTTCGCTTGTATGAACAACTCACTTGTTTGACGGCCCCAGGCGACGAAGCGCTGTGGTTTATGTACGAGCCAGTTTTGGTGTCTCAGAGAGCCATGGCCAAGTTGAACGATGCCCAGAAAAAGGCATTGTTAGCAGCCTCTGCAAAAGCTGAAGCTTACTTTGAATCAGAGTCTAAAAAGCTTGACGAAAAGCTGGTTGACTCCTTTACCAAAGCGGGCGTGAAAGTGGCTTACATGACTGCGGCTCAAGCTGATGCATGGCGTGCCGTTGCTGCTAAAACATCGTACAAAAACTTTGCCGAAAAAGTTCCAACCGGCCAAGCGTTAATCGACAAAGCTTTGGCGGTTAAGTAAGCCTGAGTGCGCTCTAGCCACAATAAAAAGAAATCTAGTTAGTTCAAGGAGTAGGTGTGAGCGAAGTTTATAAATGGGTGTGTAGGGTATCAACAGCGGTGGGTATTTTTGCCGCTGGTCTGATGTTCGTCGCCATATTGGTGGTTTGCCACATGGTGTTTGTCAGAGCGGTGCTCAATGAGTCGTCTATTTGGCAAACTGAATTTGTGACCTTTGCACTGATAGCGGCCACCTTCTTGGGTGCGCCCTATATTTTGCTCACGCGTGGCCATGTGAACGTCGACTTACTCCCTATTTTGTTGGGTGAGTCTGGTCGGCGTCGCTTGGCTTGGCTTGCGACACTGTTGAGTTTTGGTTTTTGTATGGTGTTGTTTTACAGTTCCGTGCATTGGTGGTGGGAAGCCTGGGAGCTAGGTCTCACCACCCCGTCTATTTGGCGCGCGCGTTTGTGGATTCCATACCTCAGTTTGCCGGTTGGTTTGGGTTTGCTGTGTCTGCAATATGCAGTGGATATGTGGGCGCTGGCCAAGGGCCTGTCGTCACCTTTTGCACCTATCGTTACCAACGACAGTGTGCCGCAAGAAAGCGCAGCATGAACCCCTTAATCATTGGTGCGTTTATTTTTGCTCTGACCCTTGTGTTGTTAGCCACTGGCATGCCCATTGCTTTTGCGCTGGGTATCACGGCATTGTTTTTTATGGTCCTCAACGACGGTTGGATGGCCATCACGTTTTTGCCTGAGACTTTGTTTTCAGGCTTAGACGATTTCACCTTGGCTTCAATTCCCATGTTCATCATCATGGGGGCGGCGGTTGCCTCGTCTCGCGCAGGCAGCGACTTGTACGAGGCCTTATCGCGCTGGTTGTACAAAGTGCCTGGCTCTTTGGTTATCTCTAATATTGGCGCTTGCGCCTTGTTTTCAGCGCTTACTGGCTCGTCTCCAGCTACCTGTGCTGCCATTGGCAAGATGGGTATTCCAGAAATGCGCCGCCGTGGCTACGACGCTGATTTGGCCACAGGTGCCATCGCTGCGGGTGGTACTTTGGGCATTTTGATTCCGCCCAGTGTGACCATGATTTTGTACGGCATTGCCAGTGAAACATCGATTGGCGCTTTGTTTATTGCCGGCATATTGCCGGGTTTGTTGCTCACCTCGTTGTTTATTGCGTGGGCTTTATTTCTAAGTTGGAAACGCGGGAATACCCAAGTGTTTGCTGGGCAAAGCTACACTTTGGCGCAGCGTCTAGAGCTGATGCCCAAGCTGCTACCGCTCATGTTGGTGGTGGTGGGCGTTATTTACTCGCTGTACGGTGGCATTGCCACGCCGTCTGAGGCCGCTGGTGTCGGCGCGGCTTTGTGCTTGGCCATGGTGGTGGTTATTTACCGTATGTGGACAGTCAAAGACTTGTGGCACATTTTTCGCGACGCTTTGCGAGAGTCGGGCATGTTGCTGATGATCATTGGTATGTCTGTGCTGTTCAGCTACGCCATGTCGTCGTCTTTGGTGACACAAAGTGTGGCCACCGCGATTGCTGAGATGGATGTGAACCGCTGGGTCATGCTAGGCGCGGTCAATGTGTTCTTGCTGGTTCTGGGCTGTTTCTTGCCACCAGCAGCCATTATTCTGATGACAACCCCAATTATTTTGCCAGTCATCACCGCCGCTGGTTTCGATCCAATATGGTTTGGTGTGATGTTGACCATCAACATGGAGTTGGGCCTCATCACCCCGCCAGTAGGCTTAAACCTATTTGTGATTAATGGCATCACACCTGATGTGAAACTCACCACGATTTTGCGCGGTGCGTTTCCATTCATGATGTGTATGGTGTTAGCCATTGTGTTGTTGTGTTTTTTCCCTGGCATCGCAACGTGGTTGCCAAGCGTGTTGATGGGGTAACCGTCGGGTATTGCGATGTTTGAAAAATTATGGTCTATGGCCAAGAAAGCTCAAGAAGACAGGGGCTTTAGGCAACTGGTTCAAGCCTGCGAAGGTTTGCTGTCTGAGCGGGGCCAGGCCAATATGTATGCACTGGCGGATGAAGTTGTTGAACGCTGGATCGATTTACCAACGTCAAGGCACGAGGCTTTTTTTGCGGTGTTGGCGACACAATTTGCACCCGATGAGCAGTTGGTTGACCAGGCCATTACCGCTTACAGAGAACAACCAAACCCAGATACCTTGGCAAAGCTGTCGTTGGCCAGCGAGGCGCCGCGCCAAGAGTTGTTGCGCCGAATCAACCGAACGGGCAAGGGCACTGCAACGCTGTTGTCCATGCGTGTGGCTTTGCTGACGTGCATGCGCACCCGTCAAGGCTTGAATGTGGTGGATGCTGACTTTTTGCATTTGCTCTCGTCGTGGTTTAACCCCGGGTTCTTGCGGTTTGAACCCGTGAGTTGGCAGTCTAGTGCGGCCTTGCTTGAGAAGATCATTCAACATGAAGCCGTCCATGCCATAGACAGCTGGACGCATTTGCGCAGGCGCCTAGACAGCGACCGCCGATGCTACGCTTTTTTTCATCCGCAGTTGGAAGGCGAGCCGCTGATATTTGTTGAGGTGGCTTTAACAAACGAGATTCCTCCGGCAATTGCACCGTTGATTGACATCAAAGGACAGCCAGACCCTTCAACCAAGCCAAAAGTGGCGGTGTTTTATTCGATTAGTAATTGTCAGCCCGGCTTACGCGGCGTGTCATTGGGTAATTTTTTGATCAAACGGGTTGCCGAGCATTTGTCCACCGAGTTGCCCAGCCTTAAAACGTATTGCACCTTGTCGCCAGTGCCAGGTTTTGGCAAGTGGGTAGACCAAGTTGATGCGTCAGATTTGCCTGCTTTTCAGCGCGAGCAGCTGACACTCATCAGACAATGGCACGCCGAACACGCGCCGCTGAATCAAAGCGACATAGCGCTGATGCCTAAAACTGTAGAGACGGCTTTAAACAACAGCTGCGCCCATTGGTTGGTCAATGGTTCGCATCAACAGTTAAGTGACCCTGTTGCACGTTTTCACTTAGACAACGGCGCTCGCCTAGAGCGCGTCAATGTAGCAGGCGACATGTCAAAAAAAGGCATCAAGCAGTCGCTGTCTGTGATGGTTAATTACTTGTATGACTTGGACAAGGTTGAGGCCAGGCACGAGGCATTCATTCAAGGCATCGCATCGCATTCGTCACAAGTCAAAAAATTCCTCAAAGCTTAAGTATCTGTATGTGTTCACCCGTTCAATCTGCAAGCACAACATCAAACACAACACAAAGCACTGTTTCAAACGCTATGACCAGCAACAACATCAACGACAACTTTTACCAACTCTTGCGCGAGCAGTTCCCTACAGACCTGAGCCTGCCAGCTGTTTACGACGATGCTGGTGTCTACTCTTGGTCGGATTTAGACAAGGGTTCGGCCATGATGGCCAACCTGCTACAAGGCTTGGCATTGCCCAAGGGCAGCCGCATTGCCGTGCAGGTTGACAAGTCCGTTGAGGCTGTGATGCTGTATTTGGCAACCTTGCGCGCAGGCTACGTGTTTTTGCCACTCAACACGGCCTACCAAAGCGCTGAGGTGGCTTACTTTATTGACAACGCCAAACCAGCCGTGGTGGTATGCAGTCCAGCTACATTTGGCTGGGTCAGCAAGGTGGCCTTTACGCATGGTGTTGGCAGTGTGTTTACTTTAAGTGACGAGCGCACAGGCAGTTTGCTTGACCGTGCCGCCCATTACGACTCCCAGCACACACCGGTGCAGCTTATGCCAGGTGACTTGGCAGTCATCATTTACACCAGTGGGACGACTGGGCGCAGTAAAGGCGCCATGCTGAGCCATCACAACTTGGCTAGCAACGCGCAAACACTGAAGGCTTATTGGGGTTGGCAGCCTGGCGATGTGTTGCTACACGCGTTGCCAATTTTCCATGTGCATGGCTTGTTTGTTGCCATTCATGCTGCGTTGATCAATGGCAGCCCTATGATTTGGATGAAGAAATTTGACGCACAGAGTGCCATTGCACATATGCAACGTGCCACCGTGTTCATGGGTGTGCCAACGCTGTACGTTCGGTTGCTGGCTCAAGCCCAGCTCAATCCACAAGCGGTGGCCAATATGCGCTTGTTTATCTCTGGTTCTGCGCCTCTGTTAACAGACACATTCCAACAATGGCATGAGCGAACTGGCCATACTATTTTGGAGCGTTACGGTATGAGCGAAACCATCATGCTCACGTCCAACCCTTACAGCGCAGACGCGCGCCACCAAGGCGCAAGTCAGCGCAAGGGTGGCACCGTTGGTTTTGCACTGCCCGACGTGGAGCTGCGCGTTGTGAATGACGACGGGGTTGTGCTGGCAAACACCCAAACGGGTCATATTGAGGTAAAAGGGCCCAGCGTGTTTTTGGGCTACTGGGACATGCCAGAAAAAACAGCTGAAGAGTTCACCGCTGATGGTTTTTTTAAAACAGGCGACGTAGGCGTGGTGAGTAGCCAAGGCTACGTCACCATAGTCGGTCGTAACAAAGACTTGATTATCAGTGGTGGCTACAACGTGTACCCGGCTGAAATAGAGGCCGTCATTAACAAGCTACCGGGTGTGTCCGAAAGTGCAGTGGTGGGCATTGCCCATGCCGATTTCGGTGAGGTGGGCGTGGCGGTGGTGGTAGCTGATAAAGGTGCAGTGCTTGACCCCCTTGCCGTGTTGACCGCTATTAAGGGGGAGTTGGCCAACTTCAAAGTGCCCAAACATTGCGTGGTGGTTGATGAGCTACCCCGCAACGCTATGGGTAAAGTGCAAAAAAACATACTGCGACAACAATACACTTCTCATGTGTTTGCATCGCACTAGGCGTTTTTATTGTTAAGGCTGCAACTTGCCTGAGCTCGCGTTAAGTGTTCGCACATCAAGCGTTAAATTGCAATGTCCGTTTTTTAATTGTGCTGTGAATGGCTTCGTTTTGAGCTGTTGTGCCGAGTTCAATCTGATTGTTTGTTACAAATCAAGGACCTGCTTATAATTCTAGATCTTGTGTCTAGGAGTCTCCACTTTGTTTTCTAACCGCGTAATGTGTCGTTTTATTGCCTTGTTGTGTTTCGTGACAGGCACCGCTGTGGCGGCTGACTTGCCCCTTGGCGTTGTGGCTGTGGTGAATGGCAAACACATTCGGCAAGTGATGGTGGATGTAGCAGTGGCACAAGAAGGTGCACGTGGCCAAGCTGATACCCCGGCCCTGCGCACGGCGGTTTTAAATGACTTGGTAGTTGCGGCAATGCTTGCAGACCGTGCACGTCAGATTGGCGTGTCTAACTTGCCCAAAATTGCTGCTGGCTTGGATGTGCTAGAGACCAATTTTTTAGCACGTGAACTCCAACGTTTTTGGGTTGAAAAAAACCCTATTTCAAACGCTGAGCTGCGTTATGAGTACAACCGTCAAGTTGCCGAGTTGTCCAAGCGCGGTCAATTACAAGAGTTTCAGTTGTCACACATAGTGGTGCCTGATGAAGCGCTCGCGCAGCAGATTCTTTCTGAGGTCAAGGGCGGCGCTGACTTTGTGGCCACCGCCACGGCAAGGTCCATAGATCCCAGCCGTGAGCGCGGTGGTGACATGGGTTGGGTCTTGCCATTTAATATATTGCCTGAAATTGGCAATGTGCTGGTCAACCTTGCCCCCAACACCTTGGCCATGGCCCCCATACAAACGCGTCTTGGTTGGCATGTCGTCAAACTGGGTGGCAAGCGTGACTACACCATTCCAACGTTTGAGGCCAGCAAGCTGCCGTTGCAGCAAGCGGTACAAAATACCAATTGGGCTGCCTATTTGCTAGACCTCAACAGCAAAACCAACATACAGCGCTAAGCTGAATGTGTATGGGTGACCTCGACAATTGCGCCTGACCTGCGTTGGCCTTATTGGTTGCAGCCAAGGGCAGGTGGCGCAGCTGAAGCGTTTTTTCTACTTGTGATGAGCGCTTTGTGTTGGTGCAGTTACCAGTGCTTGGTCTAGACAGTGAAAAGCCACTTTAGAGGTAACGCTTGTAACCCTTGCAAGGCTGATAATGTGTCGTGCTGTGTTGTGTGGTGGGATCTAGCCTATGGTGCGGATCTAAGCACGGCACGCACCAAGCAATAAGAGTTAGGGATACAGCTTATGAATTTGTTGTCATCAATGCGGTACTTGGTGGCGTTAAGCGAACACAAGCACTTTGGACGTGCAGCCGAAGCCTGCCACATTACCCAGCCTGCTTTATCCAATGCCATTAAGGCCTTGGAGCTTGAGTTGGGTGCCACCATCGTGCGACGCGACCGCCATTTTGTCGGTCTGACCAGCGAGGGTGAGCGCGTGCTGGCGTCGTCGCACGTTATGTTGCGCGAACAAGCACTGTTGATGCATGAGTTACAGGGCGATAAAGACGGTCCAAGCGGCGATATTCGGATTGGTGCGGTGCCAACCGCTATGGGAATTGCCGTGCGGTTTGGTGCGTCCTTACAAGCCCAATACCGCGGCATCACGCCCAAGGTGTTCAGCATGAGCTCTGACCATTTGGAAAGTGGCTTGGCCGATCTCAGTTTGGACCTGGCCCTAGGCTACATAGACCGCACCAACATACCTGTAGGCAAATTGAGTCGTTGGCCACAATACAACGAACATTACTTTTTACTCAGACGCGCGAAGAAAAGCAAAGGCAAGCTGTTGCAACTGGGGCCAACCATAGGCTGGCGTGATGCGGGTGTCATGCCACTGTGCTTGCTGACCGCTGACATGCACAACCGCGCAATCATAGATGCGGCATTTACGACCGTAGGCTTGCACGTGGTGCCTGCTATGGAGGTCAACTCTAGCTTTAGCATGCCCATGTGCGTCAGTGATGGTGATCTATGCAGCATCTTGCCAGGTACCTTGTTGGCTACCGTTTTACATCTCACTCACCTTGAGGCCTTGCCGCTGTCAAGTCCTCAAGTCGTAACGCCTATTGGCTTTATGGCTCACGCCTCAACCAGGCCTTCACGCGCTATGCAAGCGGCAATCGCTTGGCTCACCAGCGATGCCTGGCTGAGTAAAGCCAGACTTTATAGCAATCCCTTGCAGCTGTAGTCAGGTTCAGTTGCCAACAGCTTGTTGTGTGAACTCAGCTCACCCAGCAGCTTGGTGTGTTGCTTTTGTTGCCTGCTTCTATTCAGCTTCGCCCGCACCTGTTGGGGCACATTGACATGTCCTATTCGGGTTAATACGCACTTACCATTTACTTTATGAATGAAGCTATGTGTATTAACAATTGGACGGGTAGGGGGCTAGTAGACACACTCAAAGCGCAAGCAATTTATTTGCTGCTCACGTGTACAGCGTGCAGGCTATAGTTTTGCCAACGTCTGGTTGTTGGACCGCTGTCTGACACGTCATATTTAAACTTGTATCAACTATGCGACCTGTATTTGAAGAAACCCGTCCTTTGGCCTCTGTTGACGATATGCGACGCCAGATTCGCCAGAAAAGCAAACTCAAAGGCCGGCAAGCTGATGACTCGGCGATAGAGCAAGTGCAGGCCTTAATTGGCGAGGGGCCCTATAGACGTGATTTATTGATTGAATATCTACACGCACTCAATGACACCTATTTAGGCATCAAAGACGTCCACATGGTGGCTGTTGCCAAGCTCATGCGTTTGCCCATGGCAGAGGTGTACGAGGTAGCCAGTTTTTACCACCATTTTGACATTTTGCGCGATGGTGACACCCCCTCAGCAATCACTATTCGAGTCTGTGATGGCTTAAGTTGCAATCTGAAAGGTGCACAAGACTTGTTGCACAAACTGCCAGCCATGCTTGGACAAACTGATGCGCGTGTGGTGCATGTGCCTTGCGTTGGGCGCTGTGAACAAGCGCCAGTAGCCGTTGTATATCAAAACCCAATTGTATTTGCCACCACAGATGCAGTGCTGCAAGCGGTTGCCAGCCAAGCTCTAGAACATCCTTTGGCCAATAGCCCAAGCGATGCCAGCTTTGAGCCTGGCGACTTGGCGCAGCAAAGCGTTGTGACTGACAACACCACAGCTGGCGTATCACCCGACTATGTGGGGTTTGATGCGTATTGCGCGGGTGGTGGTTATGCGCTTGCAGCCTCGCTTGAGCATGCATCGGTTGCCAGCGTTGAAGCGTGTATCAAGGCCATGGAAGACTCGGGTTTGCGTGGCTTAGGCGGTGCAGGTTTTCCTGCTGGGCGCAAGTGGCGCATTGTGCGTGACCAACCTGCACCCAAGCTCATGGCTGTCAATATTGATGAAGGTGAACCGGGTACCTTTAAAGACCGCACTTATTTGGAACGTGATCCGCATCGATTTCTTGAAGGTATGTTGGTTGCCGCCAAAGTGGTGGGCGTGAGTGCTTGTTACATTTACTTGCGTGATGAATACCATGGTGCGCGTGCCTTGCTTGACATTGAGTTGGCGAAATTAAAAGCCAACCCACCGTGTGCGTTACCGCTGATTGAGTTGCGCCGCGGTGCCGGCGCCTACATTTGCGGCGAAGAGTCGGCCATGATTGAAAGCATTGAAGGCAAGCGTGGTGAGCCACGTATGCGCCCCCCCTATATTGCAGAAGTCGGCTTGTTTGGCCGGCCAACGCTAGAACACAATTTTGAAACCTTGTATTGGGTTCGCGATATTGTGCAGCGCGGCTCTCAGTGGTTCAGCAGTTTTGGCCTCAATGGTCGAACTGGTTTGCGCTCATTCAGCGTCAGCGGACGCGTCAAGAACCCCGGCGTTAAATTGGCGCCGGCTGGCATTACAGTGCGCCAACTCATCAATGATTACTGCGGCGGCATGGAGGAGGGGCACGCGCTGTACGCATACCTCCCCGGAGGGGCATCGGGTGGCATATTGCCAGAACGTTTAGCCGATCTTCCTTTGGACTTTGACACCTTGCAAGCCCACGGCTGCTTTATAGGCTCAGCAGCCGTTATTGTGCTGGGAGACCAAGACCGTGCACGTGATGCGGCAAGCAATATGATGGCGTTTTTTGAACATGAGAGCTGCGGTCAATGCACGCCATGTCGCGTGGGCACGGCCAAAGCTGCCACGCTCATGACAGCCAAGGTTTGGGACAACAACACGTTGAACGATTTAAACCAAGTCATGGTGGACGCTTCTATTTGCGGTCTAGGCCAAGCGGCCCCCAATCCTGTGCGCTGCGTGCAGCAATACTTTTCTCAAGAGGTGGCTTGAATGAACGCACGTACAACAGCTAGCGATGTATCACCACAACTGATTCACTTCACCTTAGACGGCAACGAGGTTGCCGCCTTTGACGGGGAAACCATTTTCAGCGCTGCCAAACGCCATGGCGTAGACATTCCACATTTGTGTTTCAAAGAAGGCTACAGAGCCGATGGCAACTGCCGCGCCTGTGTGGTGGAAATTGATGGAGAGCGCAGCTTGGCGCCCAGCTGCTGTCGCAATGTAAGTGCAGGTATGCAGGTGCAAGCCAACAGCGAGCGAGCGTTGAAAAGCCAGCACATGGTGGTAGAAATGCTGTTGTCTGATATGCCAGACCAAGGCTTTAAGTGGAACGATGCCATGCCGGATAGGGACGGCGATGCAGGCCAACACGGTGAGTTGAGTTTGTGGGCGCAGCGCTTGGGTGTACAGGTACGTCCAGAGTTACGCGCCATCAAGCGAGCCTCTGTTGCGGCTGATATGTCACATCCGGCTATGGCTGTGAATATGGACGCTTGTATTCAGTGCAACCGCTGCGTGAGAGCGTGTCGCGAAGAGCAGGTCAATGACGTAATTGGCATGGCGCTGCGAGGCGCGCATGCCGAGATTGTGTTTGACCTAGGCGACGCCATGGGCGACAGCACTTGCGTGGCATGTGGTGAATGTGTACAAGCATGCCCAACGGGTGCGTTGATGCCAAAAACACAAGTAGGCTCGCAAATTGTTAACAAACAAGTTGATTCGGTGTGTCCGTTTTGTGGCGTGGGTTGCTTGTTGACCTACAACGTAAAAGACAACAAAGTTGTGAGTGTTGACGGACGCGATGGCCCTGCCAACCACAGTCGTTTGTGCGTCAAAGGGCGCTATGGTTTTGACTATGCGCACAGCCCTCAGCGCTTAACCATGCCACTGATACGCAAAGAAGGTGTCGCTAAAAACCCAGATATTTCCGCAAGACCAGACGATTGGTCAGAGGTCTTTAGAGAGGCCACGTGGGAAGAAGCCCTGGCGTTAACGAGTACGAGACTGTCCAACTTGCGCGACACCTACGGAGTCAAGTCATTGGCTGGTTTTGGCTCAGCAAAAGGCAGCAATGAAGAAGCGTATTTGTTTCAAAAGTTGGTCAGAACTGGCTTTGGCTCCAACAACGTGGACCACTGTACGCGCTTGTGTCACGCGTCCAGTGTGGCCGCCTTGTTAGAAGGTGTTGGCAGTGGCGCAGTGAGCAACCAAGTGAACGATGTGGCCAATGCCGAGCTGATTTTTGTGATTGGCTCCAACCCGACGTCCAACCACCCCGTGGCCGCTACGTGGATGAAAAATGCCAGCAAACGCGGTGCCAAAATTGTATTGGCTGATCCACGCGTGACCGATATTGGCAAGCACGCCTGGCGAACCTTGCAGTTCAAACCCGATACCGATGTGGCCATGCTCAACGCCTTGATACACACAGTGATTGACGAAGGTTTGGTAGACGAGGCTTTTATCAGAGACCGCACCAGCAACTATGAAGCGCTTCGCGACAACGTACAGGGCTATAGCCCCGAAGCAATGGCTGCGATTTGCGGCATACCGGCAGATACACTGCGAGAGGTTGCAAGGGCCTTTGCCAAGGCTAAAAGCGCTATGGTTTTATGGGGCATGGGGATCAGTCAGCACGTCCACGGCACTGACAATGCGCGCTGTTTGATTGCCTTGGTCAGCGTGACAGGGCAAATTGGTAAACCTGGTTCAGGCTTGCACCCACTGCGCGGACAAAACAACGTGCAAGGCGCCAGTGATGCTGGTTTGATACCCATGATGTTTCCCAACTACCAGCGGGTAGACCAGCCAAAGGTACATGCTTGGTTTGAAAAATTTTGGGACCACAAACTGGATGACAAGCCCGGCTATACCGTCGTAGAAATCATGCACAAGGCTTTGGCAGATGACAGCGACCCGCATAAAATTCGCGGCATGTACATCATGGGTGAAAACCCAGCCATGAGTGACCCCGACTTAAATCACGCCCGCCACGCGCTGGCCAGCATGTCTCATGTGGTGGTGCAAGACATCTTCATGACGGAAACCGCTTGGCTTGCAGACGTGGTGCTACCCGCCACCTCTTGGCCAGAAAAAACCGGTACCGTGAGCAACACCGACCGCATGGTTCAGTTGGGCCAGCAAGCGCTTATGCCACCCGGACAGGCTAAACCTGATCTGTGGATCATTCAACAACTGGCCAAAGGCATGGGCTTGCAATGGGACTATCGAGGTGATCACGATGGCGTAGCGGCGGTATATGAAGAAATGCGCCAAGCGATGCACGGCGCTATTGCTGGTATTACATGGGAACGTTTGCAGCACGAGTCCAGTGTGACTTACCCTTGCCTAAGTGCCGATGACCCTGGCGCTGCAACAGTGTTTATTGACAGCTTCCCGACTGCCGATGGCCGCGTGAGGTTGGTGCCAGCCGACATCATTCCCGCCGATGAGCGCCCCGACGACGCCTACCCATTTGTACTGATTACTGGACGCCAACTCGAGCACTGGCACACGGGCAGCATGACCCGCCGCTCAAGCGTGCTGGACGCCATTGAGCCCATGGCCACGGCGAGCATGTGCAACGCGGACTTACAGCGTTTGGGGTTAGAGGCTGGCGATGTGATGACTGTGGCCTCGCGTCGGGGCAGTTTGGCAATCCATGTGCGCCGCGATGACGGTACACCCAGCGGCGCTGTGTTTATTCCGTTTGCATATGCAGAGGCTGCGGCCAACATGCTCACCAACGCCGCGCTCGATCCATTTGGCAAAATTCCGGAATTTAAGTACTGCGCTGTGTCTATTTCTGCGGGTGGGCAACCCAAGCCTGCCAGTGGCTATGGCTCAGGTGCGGTGCTGGCGACCTAATTGCTGGTGCTTTATAAACGGCGCTGGTTGTTGCCCTGTCACATTAACTGAATAGACCTCTTACCGTGAGGCTGTAATCCTCTAAAATTACAAAACATGATTAAAAACGATTATTGGTCTGACTCAGGTTACGCGTTGCTAGACGTTGATGCGCAGCAGCAACTGCTTGTCACAGATGCCTACCTCAGTTTTTTGCTCAACCGACCAGAGTTGGCACCTGTTGACACGTCTTGTGATGCGGAGCGCGCGCTGTTTAAAACCTTGGTTGCCCAACCACAAACAGCCGTTAGTCCTGACATGTTGGCCAAGATTCTCAATCAAGATGTAGCCGACAACTACCTTGTCTGGTTGCGTTTTCGTGACCGTGTGCTTGCCCGACCGACCTTAGAGTCCAGTTATTTGGCGCTGTTTCAAGGCGCTGGCGTTGATGTGCCACCAGTACTCGTCAACCAATTGACCCATGTGTTGGTGAGGCATGTGTTGGGCCCTGCGCCTACCGCGCTAGAGGCGCGTGTTGGCGAACTGTTCTTTCGCACGCAAGTGATCACTGTGACCGACGACAAGGCGTTGTTAGCCGCCGATGAAGCAACTGTCATAGCCCGAGCGCCCAATGCTGGGTTTGACTTAATGGGTTTGCTGCGCACAGGCGGTGGCTCGCTCATTGGCGTGGATCTCGATGTTCTCAATCTAGACAACCAAGACTTGTATTGGGCGCGTGACAGCCGCCACGATACAGTCATTGCTGTTAATCGCCAGCAGCCAGCCATTGATGCCCTGTGTGGGTTGATGTCGAAATGGATTGAACACTTTTTGCTCGTGAGAGTTCGCATACAAGCACAAGACCAGGTGAAAGACAAGAAATGGGTGTGGCATTTGGGGCTAGATGTTCATTCCAGCAGCATCTTAAATGACCTGTACCTTGGTCATTATGTCCAACCCAAACGCCTGGAGCAGCTGCTGTGTTTGTTCAAACTGGAGTTTGACAGTGCGACTGATATGCTGGCCAAGGTTGCCGGTAAGCCTGTTTATTTGGCCATGGCGTGTGATGCCGATAACAAGCTGCGCATCAAGCCGCAAAATTTGCTGTTGAATTTGCCTTTGGCCATGCGTTCTTAAATTGCCTTTGTTTTAGCTTTTGTACAGCATCCTGGAGTTCTTATGGTTCCCGAAAATCTAGTCATTCATCAAGACAGTCGAGTCTTAGAGCTAAGCTACGTAGGTGGTGAAGCCTTAAGCATCCCTTTGGAGTTGATGCGCGTTTTTTCACCGTCCGCAGAGGTGCGTGGACATGGGCCAGGGCAAGAGGTGTTGCAAAGTGGCAAGAGAGACGTCACCATCGTATCTGTTCAGCCCATAGGCAACTACGCGATTCAGCCCACCTTCAGCGACGGCCACGACACTGGCTTGTTCAGCTGGGATTATTTGCACCATTTGGGTACCGATAAAGACGCTTTATGGGGAGACTACGAAGAGCGTTTGCTCGCGGCCGGACGAGGGAGAGACGATCCCATGCCAGAAGACAAAAAAGGATCAGCCTGTGGCAGTTAATGTCTTGATGTGGTGGGTGCGTTCATGCGTTTAACGTATGTTGTAACTGGTGCTAACCGCGGCATTGGTTTACAAATGGCCAAGCGCGTGTTGACTCTCGGCCATCAGTTGGTAGCGATTTGTCGTCAACCTGATACCGCACATGAGTTAAGCGCTTTGGTTCAAGAGTCAAACGGATTCGCCACCTTGTTTGCTGCCGATGTGTGTGATGCCCAAGCCTTGGCAGACATTGCGCAGGGCCTAGATCACAGTGTTGATGTGCTAGTTTGCAATGCCGGAGTCATGAGCGCTCGTGGGGGCATCTCAGACCAAGGCAACGATGCGGCGTCTATCTCAAACGCGCTGATGACAAATGTGGCCAGCCCTTTTTTCACTGCGCGTGCATTCCTTGTCGCATTGAACAGGTCCTCTGCACCGCGTATTGCTATTATTTCATCGCTAATGGGTAGCCAGCAACACCAGGGCACATCTGCTTATTTTTACCGGGCGTCCAAAGCTGGCGCCAACAACATCATGGTCAGTCTCGCCAATGAGTTACAACCTCAGGGTATTGCAGTGGCCTCGTTTCATCCCGGTTGGGTGCGTACCGATATGGGTGGTGACCATGCAGACATCAGCCCTGAGGAAAGCGCTCATGGTTTAGTTCAGCAATTTGACTCCATGAGCCTGGCCCAAACGGGTGGCTTTTTTAACTATGATGGCAAGCCCTTGCCGATGTAAGGTGTGTACGCTCAGATTCAGTATCTTGTCTTGTCGCCATACAAGCTCAATGTGAACGGCGTTTAGACGGTGTTTGGACAACAAAAAAGGCGGCTCATTGGCCGCCTTTTTTGATAGCTTTACACCGAGCTATGTGGGGCGTCTGCCGCGGTGATCTGCACCAGCATTCACATCGTCTAACCACAGGGCGTGATGCTCTTTGGCCCAGCTTTCATCAACAGAGCCAGAGCGCATACCATCGTAAGAGCCTTCCATGCCTATGGAGCCAATGTAGATGTGCCCAATCGACATGGCAATAAACAGAATCGAAGCGATACCGTGAATGATGTTGGACAACTGCATAGCCTCACGGGTGAAGTAGTCGATGCCTGGAACCGTGGAATTTAAAATCCATCCTGTCACTGACACAACAATACCCAGACCGGTTACACCGCCCCAAAACCACATTTTCTCACCACCATTGAAGCGGTGCGCAGGGCGTTTACCACCGCTTAACAACCACTTGATGTCATCGCCAGTAGGCATGTTGTCTCTTACATAGACCACAAACATGACAATCAGCGAAATGGTGAACAACGGGCCAATCAGGTTGTGTACGCTTTTGAGCAGCCACAACAATGGACCATAAGCCGACCCGCCTAATATAGGCAACAAGAAATAACGTCCCCACAAAATAATGATGCCAGTGATAGCCAATACTATAAAAGTAATGGCTACTGACCAGTGGGCATAGCGCTCTATCAAGGTGAAGCGCTTAACCATCTTGCCAGTACGAGCTTCTTTGAGCTTAATGGGGCCACGCATCGCAAAGAACAATGCGACGCCAGTTATCGCGAGAGAGATTAGCCAACCGCCGTATACCGTGATAACTCCACCGCGGAATACAGACCAACGATGACCGCCTGCTTGAATCAACACGCCTGCTTCTGGCGTTTTGATGGCACTGTAATGCTCAACGTTTGAATTAACAGCGCGCCAAACAGGTGCGTTATTGCTGGGTTGCGTGGCTTCCCGCGCCACTTGCGCTGCCGCATCGTTATCGGCAGCGTGGGCACCAACTGTGCCTAACGCCAACACGATCCCGACAGAGGCAGCACGCACCCATGCGGACATGGTGGCTAATTTCATAGTGACTTTGACCTCACATAATCGTTTTGACCTTGAGAGCGCAGCTTAATGGTTTTTTCCCAGCTGGCCTTGTCGCCAGACGTCCATGGCGTGGATTGATCAACGTAGTTGTTGTCAGCCGTCACGGAAGACTTTTGATCAGATTTTGGGCCAATGACTTGTTGGCCACAGCCAGCCAATGCCAACGCGGCGATACCCATTACCAATGTGATGATTCTCATGCTTGGCTCCTTGATTAAGCTGGCTTGCCGCCGTAAGCGGTGCCCCAACCAAATAGGTTCGCACCGGCTTCTTTGCCGTTGGACTGACGCATGGTCACCCGTGTGCGGAAGATATCGCTGATAACGTCGCCGTCACCGCCTAGCAAGGCCTTGGTGGAGCACATCTCAGCACAGGCAGGCAATTTACCCTCTGACAAACGGTTGCGGCCATACTTTTCGTATTCCGCTTGTGAGCCATTTTCTTCAGGTCCGCCAGCACAGAATGTGCATTTGTCCATTTTGCCGCGCATACCAAAGGTAGACGACTGCGGAAACTGCGGTGCGCCGAACGGGCAAGCGTATGAGCAGTAGCCACAACCAATACACACGTCCTTGTCGTGCAAGACCACGCCTTCGTCGGTTCTGTAAAAACACTGAACCGGGCAAACGGCCATACAAGGTGCGTCAGAGCAATGCATGCAGGCCACAGAGATTGATTTTTCTGCGCCGACTTCACCGTCGTTGATCGTCACGACACGGCGGCGATTGACGCCCCATGGCACGTCATGCTCCGCTTTACATGCTGTCACACAGCCATTGCACTCGATACATCGTTCTGTATCGCATATGAATTTCATTTGTGCCATTTAAATGCGCTCCTATTAAGCTTTAGCTACTTGACAGACTGTTGTTTTTGACTCTTGCATCATGGTGACCGAGTCGTAACCGTAGGTGGTGGCTGTGTTCACAGCATCCCCCCTGACGATTGGAGCCGTACCTTCTGGGTAAGAGTCAACGATGTCCTTGCCTTGCCACCATCCGGAGAAGTGGAAAGGTACAAAAACTGTGTCTAGCGGCACACGGTTGGTCACCAACGTTTGCAACTTAATACGGGCACCAGTTGGTGTAGACAACCAGACTGTTTCGCCATGGCGCAAGCCACGTGCGGCAGCTGCTGATGGGTGAATCTCCACAAAGTTCTCTTGTTGTAGTTCGGCCAACCACTTGTTAGAGCGGGTTTCCTCACCACCACCTTCGTACTCGACCAAACGACCCGAAGTCAAGACCAATGGGAATGCAGCAGGTACGCCGTCAGCAATGTTTTTGTCTTGTATGGACTTGTACAAGGTTGGCAAACGCCAGTGGCTCTTAAAGTCATCGTAGGTTGGGTACTTGGCAATCAAGTCAGGACGGTTGCCGTACAGGGGCTCGCGGTGAACTGGAATTGGGTCTGGGAAGTTCCACACAATCGTTCTTGCGCGGGCATTGCCGTATGGATGACAACCGTGGTTTTTCATGATCACACGAACCATACCGCCAGATAAGTCGGTCTTCCAGTTTTTGCCTTCAGCTGCAACTTTTTCGTCAGGTGTTAGCTCATCCCACCAGCCTAATTTCTTGAGAATCTCGTGGCTGAATTCTGGATAACCCATCTGAATGTCCGCACCAGGTGTGCTAGAGCCGTCAGCGGCCAACAAGCTTTCGCCGTCCTTCTCAACACCAAATCGAGCACGGAATGGGCTACCGCCGTCCATAACAGAGCGGCTTGGCTGGTACAGGTTGGGCGAGCCTGGGTGCTTCATGTCTGGGTTGCCCCAGCATGGCCATGGCAAGCCGAAGTAGTCGCCAGACATGTCGTAGCCAGTTTCTTTGTCCACACCAGCGCGTGCGCGCAAGGTGCGCACATCAAACAGATGCATATTGCGCATGTGCGCTTTCAGGCGGTCTGGGCTTTGGCCTGTGTAGCCGATGGTCCAGAGACCTTTGTTGATTTCTTCCAGAATGGATTCGATTTGTGGTTCGCGCCACTCTTTGCCGGCAAACTTGGTTGTCAGCATGGTGTGGTTTTTGGACATTTCGTCACCAAAACCCATTTTGTCTGCAATGGCTTGCATGATGACGTGGTCAGGCAAAGACTCAAACAAGGGGTCGATGACCTTCTCGCGCCATTGCAGTGAACGGTTAGAAGCGGTCACTGAACCAGAACACTCAAACTGGGTAGAAGCCGGTAGCAAATACACTGCACGGTTGGGATTAACCGTACCTTCGGTTTGCATGGCAGCCATCGCAGCAGTTGCTGTTGGGTAAGGATCGACCACCACCAACAAGTCCAGTGCATCCATGGCACGCTTCATGTCCAAGCCACGTGTTTGTGAGTTTGGCGCATGGCCCCAAAAGAACAAACCTTTCACAGGGTTAGCCTGTGCGATATTCTCTTTTTTCTCAAGTACAGCGTCGATCCAACGTGATACGGTGGTGCCTTTTGCCCCCATCATGCCGTCCGCAAAACGCGCCTTCATGTCGTCAAAGCTGGTGTTCCAAACCCTGCAGAAGTGCTTCCATGAGCCTTCTGCCAAGCCGTAGTAGCCAGGCAATGAGTCTGGGTTTGGACCTAGATCAGTCACGCCTTGAACGTTGTCGTGGCCGCGGAAAATATTTGCACCGCCACCTTCTTTACCAACGTTGCCCAATGCCAATTGCAAAATACAAGACGCACGCGTCATGTTGTTGCCTATGGTGTGCTGGGTTTGGCCCATACACCATACGATTGTGCCGGGGCGATTGTGCGCCAATGTGTGGGCGGCCTGGTACATTTCAGCTTCAGGGACGCCAGTGACCTCTTCAACGTTTTGTGGATTCCACTTGGCCATGACTTCGTCTTTGACCTTGTTCATGCCCCAAACGCGGTCGTCTATGTAAGCTTTGTCTTCCCAGCCATTTTTGAAGATGTGGTAACACAAACCGAACAAAAATGCCACGTCAGTGCCTGAGCGTAGACGCACGTATTGGTCTGCTTTGGCAGCTGTACGTGTGTAACGTGGATCCACCACAATCATTTTGCAGCCAGCTTCTTTGGCGGCCAACATGTGCAACATGGAAACAGGGTGAGCTTCTGCTGCGTTAGAGCCAATGTAAATCGCAGACTTGGAGTTGCGCATGTCGTTGTAGCTGTTTGTCATGGCGCCGTAGCCCCATGTGTTGGCTACACCAGCAACTGTGGTTGAGTGGCAAATGCGGGCTTGGTGGTCACAGTTGTTTGTGCCCATAAAAGCCATGAACTTGCGCAGCAAATAACCTTGCTCGTTGTTGCTTTTTGAGGATGCCACCATGAACAAAGAATCAGGACCACTGGTCTTCTGAATATCTTTCATCTGGTTGGTAATTTCTGTCAACGCAACATCCCAAGACAAGCGGGTGTACTTGCCGTTCACCAGCTTCATGGGATAGCGCAACCGGTGGTCGCCATGACCGTGTTCGCGAATAGCCGCACCTTTAGCACAATGCGCGCCAAGGTTGATGGGTGAATCAAACACTGGCTCGTGTCGTGTCCAAACGCCATTTTCAACGACTGCGTCAATCGCACAACCCACTGAACAGTGGGTACATACGGTGCGCTTGACTTCAACCTTGCCCTTGCCGTCTGTTGTTGGAGCGCCTTCTGCCGCCATGGCTGGACGAATTAAGCTGAGTTGGCTAGCGGCCAAACCAGCACCTGCACCAATACCGGAGCGACGTAAAAACGCACGTCTATCCAGTGTGGGCATACGAGACGCAACAGCTCTCTTTAAGCTGTGTACTAAATGTCCACCACCTGCTGTGCGGGTGGTTTCACCGGATTTCTTAACGATGCTCATAGCGAGTTCACCTTAAAAATGAGTGGAAAAAATGGTATGGGTAAGTGAATCAGGCGACTGTCGAGCGGTAGTAGCGCTTGACGTGTTCAGACAATTGGTAGCCTTTTTTCGAGGTCTCAGTCAAGGCCGTTGGCAACGCAACAGGCGCGGCAATTGGCTTTTTGGCAATGGCAATAGCTGCCAACGATGCAGCGGCACCCATGGCGCCAAAGAATGTACGGCGTGTAGCAGACGGTTTCATCGGTTTAATTCCTTGTTCAGGGTGAATATGCATTTCAAATTGATGCTCATATGACTGTTGTATATATTAACTGACAGTCATATCCATTCACCAAGGGTTTACACCAGTTTGTTAAATTTATATGCATTTTCGAAAAACCATAGGTCCATGCACCTCAAAGGCTTTACAGTAATGTCTTTTAAAAAATTCCCGTGAAAAAAGGTTTGTTTGTATGAACATTGCGCTTAAAGAAGCGTTAGCTGCAGTCTGGTGTGATGACCTTCAAGCCTCTATCGTCGATGCTGGTCTTGTCAAACAATGTGATGTAGAAGGTGATTTGGCTTCTATTCGCTTGGTGTATGGCTTTGCCGCCAAGTCGCAACACGCGGCTATGCGCCAAAAAGTGACCATGGCAGCTCGCAAAATTGAGGGCGTGCGTGACGTCAGGGTTGTGATTGACACGCAAATCGTTGCACATGCAGCGCAACACGGTGTCGAACGTCTGGGCCAAGTGCGCAACGTTATCGCCGTTGCCTCTGGCAAAGGCGGCGTTGGCAAGAGCACAACCACGGTTAATTTGGCGTTGGCTTTGGCCGCCGAAGGTGCTCGGGTGGGTGTGTTGGACGCTGATATATATGGCCCCAGCATTCCCACCATGCTCGGTATTACTGGACGCCCTGAAAGCGAGGATGGCCAATCCATTGAGCCCAAAGAGGGCCATGGTTTGCAAACCAGCTCTATTGGCTATTTAATAGACAAAGACGAAGCCATGATTTGGCGTGGCCCTATGGTGACCCAAGCCTTGGAGCAGTTGTTGCGCCAAACAAATTGGCGCGATCTAGACTATTTGATTATTGATTTGCCACCTGGCACTGGCGACATTCACCTCACGTTGTCGCAGCGTGTGCCTATAACGGGCGCCGTTATCGTGACCACGCCACAAGAAGTCGCCATCATGGACGCTCGCAAAGGCTTGCGCATGTTTGAAAAAGTCTCGGTACCCGTACTCGGCGTTGTTGAGAATATGTCTACACATCTGTGTTCTAACTGCGGGCATGTCGAGCATATTTTCGGCAGCGGCGGTGCACAAACCATGGCCTCAGACTTCAACATTTCCGTGCTGGCCAGTTTGCCTTTGGATATCCGCATCCGTCGTGATGCAGATGACGGGCGCCCCACACTTGTATCAGATCCAGATGGTGAAATCAGTGCTATTTACATGGCTCTGGCTCGCAAAGTGTCGGTTTCTGTCGCCAAGCTGGGTAGAGATATGACCGGTAAGTTTCCTAAAATTGTGATCCAAAAAACATGAGTTTAGAGCGCGCTATTTGCACCGTTCATGTGTGCATTTCTAAAATCGCACAACAGCATCCTTGGGTGCCATTTCGCTGGCAACTCAGCCAAGTATTCAGTGTTGAGCTGGGCACACCGTTGCCGTCAAATTCCGATGACCATGAGTGGGGGCAGGCAGACGTTACGCTGTTTGAAGACGAAGCTGACGGTTACTATTTGAACTGCACTGCAACCAACCCAGCCTGGTTTGTTCATTACCGCCTGGATGAAGAATTGGGGTCTGACGCGCGACCTGATTTGCGCTTTGTGACCTTAAGCTACAACGAAGCAGGGCGCATTTTGGATGCGGGTGAACTGGTTGAAAATGTCCCCATAGATGATGAAACCGGTCGTTGGTTGGCTGAGTTTTCTGAAAAGCATTTCAAGTCTGAACCGCGCAAACGTCGCCGTCCAGCCTCATTTGTTGCCCCTGCTAAGCGCGGCAATATGGGCGGCAGCAATGAGTGACTCGTTCTTCAGTCGTTGGTCGCGCAAAAAGTCGCTCCTACGCGATCTGGATGACGCTCGCGAGAACGCAAACAATGAAAGCATCGCTGCGACCGCTTTGCAGCCAAGCCTGGTCAACGAAACTAGCGCGCCGCTGGTAACTTCAGCACAAGCGTCTGATAAAACCGCTGCTGAATCAGCGCAGGGGGAGACACAAACTGAGCCTCTGCCTACGCTGGAAGACACCGAGTCGTTGGAGGTTGGTGCAGACGTCAGTCGCTTTGTTAAAAAGGGTGTCTCGGACGCCGTCAAAGGCGCCGCACTGAAAAAGCTGTTTGCTGATCCAGCTTATAACTTCATCAGCGATATGGATGATTACGTCGAAGACTACAGCCAAATGGCGACCATGACCACCCTTGAGGTGCGCAATTTGCAGCAGTCACAAGATTTGCATTTGTTTGAAGATCCACCTTGGAAGGTGGAGGCTCAAGCAAAGGCTAAAGCTGAGGCCGAAGCTGCAGCCGCAGCTCAAAACGAGCTGTATGCGCCAACACCGTTGCCAAGCGAGCAGCTTGATGCACAAACTGATGGCATTTCTGAAGCTGTACCCGAGCAGGTCTTGACCGAGCACAATCTTGAGACCATAGAACAAGCTAAACCGCAGCTTATAGCAGGTGTCCCACCTGTGAACAGCACCGATGCACAGCAATTTAGCCCCCAGTCGGGCCAGACCTTAAATAAGTGAATAACACATGACCCGTACGCTTTTGTGCTCTTGTAATGGCACGATGTCCCCAGACACAGCCGGCACTGGTGAGAAGGTTCACACCGCACTGTGCCGTTTTGAAATGGGTAGCTTTTTGAAAGCCGCCCAAGGCGATGAGCCCTTGTTGGTGGCGTGTACGCAAGAGCAGGCGCTATTTAACAGCGCAGCTGAGCACTCAGACCCGCCTGCTTACGCCCCGATTCGCTTCGTCAATATTCGCGAAACGGCAGGCTGGTCATCTGAAAAATCTCAAGCAGGCGCGAAAACAAAAGCGCTGTTGGCCGTTGCTTCTTTGCCTGACCCCGATCCAGTTGCATCCATAGAATATGTCAGCGAAGGCCGGTTGATGCTGGTAGGTCCTGCCTCCAAAGTGGTAGCTGTTGCCCAACTGGCACAAAAACGCTACAGCGAGTTGCAGGTCAGTGCGCTGATTACGCAAGCTGATGCCGACTTGCCCTTGATGCCAGGCGTGGCCTGGCTGAGTGGTTCGCAGGTGTCAGTGGCTGGTTATTTGGGTCGTTATTCAGTGAAGTGGTCACAAACCAACCCCATTGACTTGGAGGTCTGCACGCGCTGTCAAGCCTGCGTGTCGGCATGCCCAACTGGTGCCATTACAAGCCTGCTGCAAATCCGTACCGACGTGTGCGACCGCACTGGAGCATGTGAGGTGGCCTGCGCCAGTGTGGGAGCCATTCGGTTTGACCGCTTGAATGAATCACGCGATCAAGTGGTTGATTTGGTCATAGACCTCAACGAGTCGCCATTGCTGCGTGCACTGGACGTACCACCTGGCTACAAACACGCCACCAGTGTTGAAGATGGCAAGGATGCCTTGGCCGAATTGAGCCAGTGGGTTGGGCGCTTTGACAAGCCTCGTTACTTTACCTACCAAGCTTCCATTTGTTCCCACGGCAGAAACAACACCATAGGATGTAACAAATGTATTGATGTGTGTTCCACACAGGCGATTACATCGATTTTGGCTGGTGGAAAAGGCCGGGTTGAAGTCAACCCCAACCTGTGCATGGGCTGTGGTGCTTGCAGCACTGTTTGTCCAAGTGGTGCCATGCGCTACAACTACCCGAGCGCTGACTACCAGTCGCGTGCGTTGCGCACCTTGGTGAGCACCGCTACAGATGCAGGGCTAAAAGAGCCAGAAATTTTGCTGCACAGCACCGATGACAGCGTTGGCGGTACAGCGTTGATTAACCGCTTGGGGCAATTGGCAGCGGGTGGTCGAGCCAAAGGATTACCGGCGAGGGTTATGCCATTTGCCTTGCACCATGCCGCCTCGGTTGGCCCAGAGCTGTGGCTGGCGGCGCTGGCCTATGGCGCAGCCCGCGTCACAGTGTTGTTGAGTGGGGAAGAGGCCAGCACTTACCGCGACGCGCTCAACGAACAGGTCACGTGGGTGCGTGGTGTGATTGAAGCGTTGGGCGGAGAGCCCGACCGCGTGAGCATTATTCAAGCGCATTCGCCCGAGGCGCTTGACGGCGCTCTACAAAGCGCTGTTGCACGTCTTCCGCTGGTTACAACGCGCGCCACATTCTCAGTCGGCAGCGACAAGCGCCACGCGCTGGAGGCGGCGATTGAGCATTTACTCGAGCACACCAGAGCAGACGCTCAGCGCACGCCTGCAGCCCTGCCTGTGGCTTTGCCTGCAGGTGCGCCATTGGGCGGTTTAACCATTAACAAAGATGCCTGCACCTTGTGCATGTCGTGTGTAGGCGCTTGCCCGCAGTCGGCATTAAAAGATGGTGGCGACCAACCGTTGTTGAGCTTGCTCGAGCGTGACTGCGTGCAATGTGGTTTGTGCGTGAGCACGTGCCCTGAAAATGCATTGGCGCTCGCACCACGATTGAGCAGTGTGGCGCAACGGCGCACTGAGCAAACCTTGCACCTAAGCCGCCCCTTTCATTGCGTGTCGTGCCGTAAGCCGTTCGCAACAGAGGCGGTTATGAAGGCTATGTTGACCCGCGTAGGGGGGCATTCTGCCTTTTCTGGAGATGCGTTGAAGCGTTTAAGTATGTGCAGCGATTGCCGCGTAATTGACATGATGGAGAAAGCCGGATGAGCGATGGTAAAAAAATGGCTTTTACGCCCAAGGTTGTCGCCTCAGATCATGGCTATAGCGAAGAAGACTTAGCCCGCGCTGACACCTATGGTTTGTTGGCAGAGTGGTTTGCCCGTGCGCCAACGGATGATTTTTTCAACCGTTTGGCAACAAGTCCCGCTATACCAGTTGCCGATCAAAGTGACTTGGCCAATGCGTGGCGCGCACTGATGGATGCCGTCTCTAGAGCCAACCCGGGTGAAGCTGGCGATGAGTTCGATGCGCTCTTTGTGGCAGTCGGTAAGCCTCCTGTTGCACTGCATGCGTCTGTGTACATGGGCGGCTCTATGAACCAAACTGTATTGGTTGAGTTGCGCAGCGACTTGGCGGTAATGGGCTTGGAAACCAACTCTGACAAAGGTGAAACCGAAGACCATTTCGCCACGCTGTGTGAAATCATGCGTTACGTGATCGCGGCGCCAGATGCCAAAGGCAGTACCTTGGTTGAGCAGCAGCGGTTTTTTGCATCTTACTTTCAGCCATGGGCTGATGCCATGTTTGAATCTGTACAAGAGCAACCCCAAGCGAAGGTGTACGCAGCTGTTGCCAGCTTTGCCAAATCTTTCTTCGCTATAGAAAGACTTTCTTTTGACATCTATTCAGCCAGCTTAGATGCGGCGCACACACCATGATTGCAGACCGTGTAACAGGCCTAATTTTGGCAGGAGGCAGAGGCTCTCGCATGGGCGGTCAAGACAAGGGCTTGCAGCCACTGAGAGGTATGCCACTGGTCATGCACGTGTTGTGGCGCTTGGCGCCGCAAGTGCAAGACGTGGTGATCAATGCCAACCGTAACTTAGGTGCTTATGAAGGCTTTGGCCGCACCACAGTGCCTGACGTGAGTGGTGATTTTCAGGGGCCATTGGCCGGCATGTTGGCCGGTTTTCCTTACTGCGAAACCGATTGGATGATGGTCGTGCCGTGTGACGTGCCTGACTTGCCTATTGATTTGGTTGAGCGTTTGGTAATGGCCGCTGAGGCTGTTGATGCTGTGGCTGCCATGCCCAGCACAACAGAAGCAGATGGGCGCACGCAAACGCACCCAGTCTGTTTGCTACTTCGAGGTGATCTCTATGAGCACCTGACAGCTTTCATGAAAGATGGTGGACGAAAAATTGATGACTGGACCAAACCTCTTGGTGCGCTAGAGGTCCCATTTGACAACGCCAAGGCCTTTTTCAATGCCAATACCTTGGCTGATTTAAAGCAGCTTGAAATTGAAGCGGCCACTAAATAGTCGTTGCGAGGCCATTTATATCCATGACTCTTTAGTCGTGCGTCATACCCTACATATTTGTCTGTAAGTACTCCCATGCACCGTCCTGTTTTAAGTCACGCATCCGTGCCTCTGGTCACTGAAGTCGAGGTTGTCGACGAAGCTGGCCGTACCAAGCGGATTTACATTCCCGGCGAACGACCTCTCACTATTTATGTCAACAACCAAGAGCTGGTGACCCTCATGACCTTGGGTGGTGAGCCTGAGGCCCTGGTGTTGGGTTGGTTGCGCAACCAGCGCCTCATCACCTCCTTGAATGATGTATTGAGTGTCCAAGTGGACTGGGATGTTGAAGCCGCCGCTGTGACAGCACAGCCAGAAGTGTTGACTGCGTGGAACAAGGCGCAAAAGCAGCGCATCGTCACCACAGGTTGTGGGCAAGGCACCATGTTTGGCGACGTGATGTCCGATATCGAAACCATTCAGTTAAACCCAGATGCCCGTCTGTCTCAAGATGTGTTGGTTGAGGTGGTCGGTTCTATTCGGACCCATCCCTCCATCTACAAGCAAGCTGGCTCCGTCCACGGGTGTGGGCTATTTCGTGGCACGGAGTTGTTGATGTTTGTAGAAGATGTCGGACGTCACAACGCCGTCGATGCCATCGCCGGTTGGATGTGGCTCAATGATTTAAAGGGTGATGACTTGGTCTTCTACACCACGGGTCGTTTGACATCTGAGATGGTGATCAAGGGTGCTCAAATGGGCGTGCCTTTTTTGCTGTCTCGCTCAGGCGTCACCAATATGGGTTTGGAGATGGCCAAGCAAGTTGGTCTGACTCTGGTGGGGCGCTGCTCTGGGCAACATTTTCTTGTTTACAACGGTGCCAATCGCATAGTACGACCCGTGCTGAATGCTGCAAATGTTTAGCCGTAAGCATGTGTCACGCTGATGTTTTTAGATAGTTCATGTTCTTAGACAGTTTTTCGGCTGCTTGGCAGATGATGCTGGGCTTGGACGACACATTGGTGCACATTGTGTTGCTGTCTTTGGCTTTGAGTGGCTTGGCTTGCTTGTTGGCATGCGTGCTGGGCATCTCAAGCGGCGCATGGTTGGCGCTGGTTGATTTCAAAGGGCGCTCAGCCCTGATCACACTACTCAATACAGCCTTGGCTCTGCCATCTGTGGTGGTGGGCTTGGTGGTGTATTTGCTGCTCTCGCATTCGGGGCCGCTGGGCTTTCTGGGTTGGTTGTTCTCCTTCAAGGCCATGGTTGTTGCCCAAACCATTCTGGTTTTACCAGTGGTCATTGCACTTACCCGACAACTCATTGCCAGCGCTGACAACTTACAAGGCGAGGGCTTGCGTGCTTTGGGTGCGGGCAAAACAGTGCGCGGATTGTTACTGGTTTGGAACGAGCGCTTCGCCTTGATGACCGTCGTGTTGACTGGCTTTGGTCGGGCCGTTTCTGAGGTGGGCGCGGTGATGGTGGTAGGCGGCAACATAGAGGGTTTCACGCGCGTCATGACCACGGCCATTGCACTTGAAACCAGCAAAGGTGATTTGCCAATGGCCTTGGCGCTGGGTATGGTGTTGCTGGGTGTGGTGCTGGTGTTGAATGCTGCTGTGTCTGCCCTCGCGCAGTGGGGTGGAAATAGCCTTGCATTGCCAGCAGCGTCCAACCTATCAGCCCAACCAACCCCTATAAACGCTACACCCGCTACAACGCACCCAGCCATGAGCAGCTTTAGTCCAAAAGCAAAGGTGCCTACAGGCCAAGTGATGTTGAGTTTCAACAATGTAAACGTTAGCCTGAAGGCTGACAACGCAGGCACACGGGCGGTTCCTGTGTTGCACAACATTCATTTCTCACTGTGTGAAGGTGAGCGCGTGGCGTTGGTTGGTGCCAACGGCTGTGGCAAAACAACGCTGATGCGTACCATCGCAGGCTTGGTGCCCATTGCCTCTAACCAGTCGACCATGCAGTGGGTGCAGCCTTGTAAAACCGTATTGCTTGCGCAAGCGCCCAAGCTGCTGCGCTTGTCGGTAGCCAACCACGTGCGGCTTGCTGCCTGGTTGGCTGGTGACACGTGGCAACAGGCTGCCACGACAGCGCAGGCGGCACTCAAGCATTTAGGCATTGCGTATTTGTCGCCATTGAGCGCCGTGACATTGTCGGTTGGTCAAAGTCAGCGTGTGGCTTTGGCCCAGTGCCTGGCGAGTCGTTCACACGTATTGCTTCTAGATGAGCCCACAGCAAGCTTAGACCCGCATGCCAAACGCGAAGTGGAGTCCGTGGTGCACAGTTTGGTCACGCACACAGGCGGGCCCAGCTTGGTGTTTGCCAGCCATAATTTGGGGCAAGTCAAACGCCTGGCCACACGCGTGATTTATATATTGAATGGGCGCATTGAAGCAGACCTACCGGTGCAGGCGTTTTTTGATACACACCGCGTCTCACCACTGCCTTTGGTGGATATGTTTTTAAGAGGAGAACTGTCGTGATTGCATCGCTGTTGCTGCAACGTGCCCTGGTTGCTGTGTCACTCGCCGCCAGTTTGTTGGCCACATCTGCACACGCAGCCGATAACACCTTGGTGATGGCCTCGACCACATCTACCGAGCAGTCTGGCCTATTTGCCCACTTGTTACCCGCTTTTACAACGGCCACAGGCATCAGCGTCAAAGTGGTGGCGGCTGGCACTGGTCAGGCCATTGATATGGCCAGACGTGGCGACGCCGATGTGCTGTTTGTGCACGATCCCGTTGCAGAAGACAAATTTGTTGCGCAAGGTTTTAGTGACAAGCGCAGCCCAGTGATGTACAACGACTTCGTGGTGCTAGGCCCAAGCGCTGACCCGGCAGGAGCGGGCGGGAAAGACATTGCCTTGGCGCTGCAACGCATTGCAGCGGCCAACGCTGGCTTCATATCGCGCGGTGACAACAGCGGCACCAACAATGCTGAATTGCGGTTTTGGGTGACTGCAGGTCAAACGACCAAGGGCGCAGGCTACAAAGCCTGCGGCTGTGGCATGGGTCCAGCACTCAACATGGCGTCGGCCTCCAATGCGTATGTCATGTCAGATCGCGCCACGTGGCTCAACTTTAAAAATAAAGGCGACTTGACAATACTGGTGCAAGGCGATGAGCGCTTGTTTAACCAGTATGGTGTCATGGTGGTCAGCCCCACAAAACACCCACACCTCAATACGCAGGCCGCACAAATTTTTGCGGACTGGGTGGTGTCTGCAGCAGGTCAAGCCAGCATTGCCAGCTACACAGTTGCAGGCGAGCAATTGTTCTTTCCCAATGCCAAGCCTTGATTGCCCACGATGTATCCACAGCTTGGTATGTGATGGACCTTGAACCAGCTAACCGTATAAAGCCCTGATAGACATGACAACTGTTGCACAAATAACCGACGCACTTCAAGGCTACGACCCGCAATCTGTCAAGGTTGACGACGTGGTGCATATTGCCCAGTCATTGGTTAAGCCATTGGGCAACTTGCCACAAGACATTGAGGTACTCAAGTTACACGCGGCGGCCTACCGCGTGTTGGCGCAAGACGTGGTGTCCCCAACCAACGTACCTGCCGTGGACAACTCGGCCATGGATGGCTATGCGTTTTGTTTAAACGCTGGACAAGTCAGTCAAGACTTGGCACTCACAGTCAGCGGCTTCCGGTTGGCGGGTCAACCTATCACGGGTGATGACCCAACCTTACAAGCTGGGCACTGTGTGCACATCATGACGGGAGCCCCCATGCCCAAGGGCAGCAACACAGTTGTACCCTCTGAATTGGTGCAACGCGATGGCGATAGGGTGGTGGTGCAAGCGGCGCATCTACAGCCTGGTGACAACCGGCGTTTGGCGGGTGAGGATTTGGCGCAAGGCTCAGTAGCGCTTAAAAAAGGGCAGGTGTTGCACGCCGCAGCTTTAGGTTTATTGGCAAGCCTAGGCATGGCCACAGTAGGCGTTGTTCGCAAGCCAGTGGTCGCCTACTTTTCTACTGGTAGCGAGGTGCAAGACGTTGGCCTGCCACCAAAAGCCGGCGTTATTTACGACAGCAACCGTGCTGTCATGTGCGCCATGCTGGCTTCCTGGGGCGCAACGGTGTTGGACATGGGCGTTATTCCCGACGACCCCGTTCAACTCGAGCAAGCCTTTGAGCAAGCCGCCACAACAGCCGACATGGTGATCAGCAGTGGCGGCGTGAGTGTGGGCGAGGCTGACCACACCAAGGCCATGATGAAACGCTTGGGCGACGTGGTGTTTTGGCGTATCGCCATGCGCCCGGGACGTCCCATGGCTGTTGGTCTGATCAAAGACACCCCGGTTTTTGGCTTACCTGGCAACCCAGTGGCCGTCATGGTGACTTTCTTGGCGTTTGTCAGGCCCGCTTTGCAACGCCTCATGGGCACAACGCCCAGCGCATTGCCGGTGCTGCGTGCCAAGGCGAGTGCCGATATTCGCAAGCGTGGTGGCAGAACAGAATACCAACGAGCCAGCATTGAGCGCAACGATCAAGGTGACTATGTGGCCACCGTACTGCCCAACCAAGGCTCAGGTGTGCTGAGCGGAATGGTGCAAGCCCAAGGTTTGGTTGTGTTGTCTCACGACTCTGGCACTGTCAGTGCAGGTGACTGGGTTGACGTCTGGATGCTAGACCGGTTTATTTGAATCCAGTCAGCAGAGCAGGCCGCTGGAGGACCTACTGGTCTAAAAAGTGCTGCAGCCGCTTGGTAACTTGTTGGGCGGTGTGTGCCGACATGCGATCGCGCAACTGGGCTGCCGCAGCCCTCACACTTTCTTGACGCTGTATATCTTGTAGTTGCATGTACAAGTTGTTTTTGTGGGCTGCGATGCTGGCTTCAGTTTGAGCCAACAATGCGGCGTAGTCGTCGCGCTCTTGCACCAAATGCTGCATC